>Ga0182024_10001071_pt1 | contig 70887 bp, 47 predicted proteins | sample P32metaG_FD_120480 | JGI IMG/M metagenome (GOLD analysis project Ga0182024, IMG submission 120480) | Permafrost microbial communities from Stordalen Mire, Sweden - P3-2 metaG (Illumina Assembly) | ecosystem: Environmental > Terrestrial > Soil > Wetlands > Permafrost | place: Sweden: Stordalen...
AATATTTATCTGCGTCGGGCTGATGTAATACACGTAGGCGCTAATGCCGTTCACCGTCACGCTGACGCCGTGGAGCTTGGTCGGCAACTGATTGTTCACGAAATCGGAAGCTTGCCAGCAATAGCCTGGAGCGCAATCCGGGCTCGAAACTCCAGCAGGCGCAAGATTCGATCCTTTGATCTCGACCCACGTATTCGGAGCAATGGTAAGGTTCCCGCCCTCCGCGTTCGCCACCAGAGCGATCACCGGAGACGGCTGCGCCCACGCCATGGGACAGAGCAGGGAAGCGGCGGGCGGGATAGCAAGAAGCAGAATCCTCCGAAGGAGCTTCATCCTCAAATTGACCTCCACAAAAGACCAGGCCTTCCCGCGACGTCCTGGCCCGAGTCGAGGGCTGATCATTGCTCTCATTGGAGGTTAGCGCGAAGCGCCTATCGCCGAAAGCTGCACATTTGTGTAGGGGTTTACGAGCCGATCAAAAAGGAAAAAGAGCCCCCGGGGAAAGCCGTCGCCCGAAAACGGCTGCGCTCGGGATGACGTCCCGTTTTTTCCGCCACACGGAAACCACAACAGATGTCACGCCAGATTACGACCCCGAATGATATGATTGGAGCCGAATCCGACGATCCACGTTGCGATCAGGCTCACGTCGAAGCAGAAGGAGATCTATGACACGTCAGTTGCGGACACTTTATCGCTCGAAACCTCAGTTCGACCTCGCGCTTGGACTGCTCGCATTATTTGCGGCGTCGCTCGCGCCGGCGTCATTCGCTCAAGCGACCCACAAAGCGGTTTACGCCGGCGCCAAAGTATCGGACACACATGTCCGCGATCTCGCGCCCGCGAAGGCCGAATCGGTGGGGATGTCCACGGAACGGTTGAGCCGTCTGGACGCGGCGATGAAGCGGCTGGTGGACGATAAGCAGGTCGCCGATCTGGTCACTCTGGTCGAGCGTCACGGAAAGATCGTGGACTTCAACGCCCATGGCGTGCTCGACGTGCGCAAACCCGACGTCGCGGTCCAGAAAGACTCGATCTTCCGCATCTACTCGATGAGCAAGCCGGTCACCGGCGTGGCGATGATGATGCTGTACGAGGAAGGGAAGTGGCAGATCAACGATCCGGTTTCGCGCTACATTCCGGAGTTCGCGCGACTGAAGGTCTACACCGGCAAGAACGAGGACGGCACGCCGAAGCTGGAGGACGCGCGGCGATCGATGACCATGCGCGAGTTGATGACGCACACGGCCGGACTGGGGTACGTGCTGAGCGCGGCCAATCCGGTCGACAAAATGATCATCGATGGCAACATACTCAACGCAAATGCGCCGCTGCAGGCGATGATCGATGGTCTGGCGAAAACTCCGCTGCTGGCGCAGCCGGGAACGCGGTGGTCCTATAGCATCGCGGTGGACGTGCAGGGTTATCTCATCGAGAAATTTTCGGGCATGCCGTTCGGCGAATTCGCGCGCAAGCGAATCTTTGAGCCGCTGGGGATGAAGGACACGGGTTTCTATGTTCCGAAAGAGAAGCTCGGACGCCTGGCGCAGGTCCACACCGGCGCCGGAGCGAATCTCGCGGTGGATACGAATCGTCCGGACCCGGCTGTGATTCCGCTGGGGCCTTCGGGCGGCGGCGGATTGTTTTCGACCGCGATGGATTACGCGCGCTTCTGCGAGATGCTTTTGCAGGGCGGGCAGTTGAACGGAGTTCGGGTGCTCGCGCCGCGCACGGTGGAGATGATGCGCACCAATCATGTCAATCCCGATCCGCTGAAGACCATGCCGGCGGGCACGGGCTGGGGCATGGATTTTCAGATCGTGATGGATCCCGCTGCCGCGGGGGAGGCGGTTTCGGAAGGCACGTTCACATGGTTCGGCATCGCGGGCACTTGGTTCTGGATCGATCCGGTGAGGGACCTCGCGTTTGTGGGGATGGTGCAGCACCAGAATCTGGGGACCACGCGGCCGATCCACGCGCTGTCGCGGAGTTTGGTGTATCAGGCGATCGTTGAATAGCTGTTCAGGTCAGATCGTTATCATGCGAACGCGCGCCCTGGCGGGCGCGCCTCAAGAGCCGGAACGAGCCGGGCGCGGCGGGGCAACGCCGGCGAACTAAAGTTCGCCGCTGCACGCTAAAGCGTGCGGCACATCGCGATGTATAATAACCTCATCCGGGAAAGCGCCCGGAACGCACAGTAATTCCTTCGCGGAGGTACGGCGTCCATGAAACGCTTGGTACTGACAATCGCCGCCGCGGCGCTGCTGGTCACCAGCATCCCTCATTCGGGAAGCGCTTCCGGGTCCTTCGACCAACGGCTGTCCCAAGATCGACAAATCATACACGCGTTGAACCGATTGACGTTCGGGGCGCGCCCGGGCGACGCGGAAGAGGTCCGGCGTGTGGGTGTCGCGAAATGGATCGAGCTGCAGTTGCATCCCGATCGGATTCCACAGAACCCGGCGCTCGACGCCAAGCTCAAGCCGCTCGAAACCTTGCGGATGGACGTCGCCGAAATCGTCAAGAAATACACGCCGGAGCCGCAGCAGCCTTTCATGATGCAGCCGATGATGAATCGGCTGCTTCCGCAAGAAGACATGCGGAAAGTGCAAAACGGGACAGCGGAGGAGCGGACTGCCGTGCTGAAGGCGTTGGACCCGGAAAAGCGCCGGCAGGTGTTAGCGACGTTGCCTCCCAATGTGCTGGAGTACACACCGGAATACAAGAAGGAGGGCGAGGAAGCGCGGAAGATGCAGCAGGAGGAATTCCAAAAGCAGAATCGCCTTCGCAATCCGCAGTTGAACGACCTTTTGAATCCCGACCAGATGGAGGTGGCAAGGTCCGGCAACAAGGAGCAGCTCACCGCGCTGTTCGCCTACCTCGATCCGGACAAGCGGTCCCTGGTAGCCAGCGTCCTTCCTCCACAGAGCTTGGCCGCGATGCCGGAGCTACGCCGCGAAGGGCAGTTCCGGCGGACGCCCCGGCAGGTGGCGAGTGAGGACCTGAAGGAGGCCAAGGTTTTCCGCGCGCTATATTCCAACCGGCAGTTGGAGGAAGTGTTGGTGGATTTCTGGGTCAACCACTTCAATGTGGATCAGGACAAGAACGTGGCCCAGATGCAGAATCAGGTGCATCTGTTGATCGGGAGCTATGAGCGCGACGCGATCCGGCCGCACGTGCTGGGGCATTTCAAGGATCTGCTGGTGGCGACGGCGCGTCATCCGGCGATGCTGTACTATCTCGACAACTGGGAATCGGTGGCTCCCGCGGCGTTCGATGTGGGACCGTTCGCGCCCAACCGCGGCACTGTGAATGGAATGGCGAACACCATCATCCCGTCGGCTCTGGCGCGGCAGGCGCACGGGCTTAATGAGAATTACGGACGCGAAGTGATGGAGCTGCACACGCTGGGCGTCAACGGCGGTTATACGCAGGAAGATGTGATCGCGGTGGCGCGGTGCTTCACCGGCTGGACGATTCGCAACCCGACCAATCCGGAATTCTTGTTCGCGCCGTTCATGCACGATTTCGGCGAGAAAACCGTGCTGGGCCACAAGATCGCCGCGGGCGGCGGCGAGCAGGACGGTCTTCAGGCGATCGACATCCTGGCGCATCATCCTTCTACCGCGAAGTTCATCTCGCGGGAGCTGGCGCAGCGTTTTGTGACGGACGATCCGCCGCAGGCCCTGGTGGACCGCATGGCGCAGACGTTCACGAAAACCGATGGCGATTTGCGGGCGGTGCTCGAGACCCTGTTCACGTCACCCGAATTTTTCTCGGAAGGCGCATGGCAGGCCAAGGTGAAATCGCCTTTCGAAATGGTGGTGAGCGCGGTGCGGGCCTTGGGGGGCGAGGCCGGGGATGCGTTCACGCTGGTGCAGAAGATCGCCGATTTGGGCGAGCCGCTTTACAACAAACTGGAGCCGAACGGTTATCCCAACACCGGGGAGGCGTGGCTCAGCACGGTGGGCGTCATGGGGCGAATGAATTTTTCGGCCGCGCTCGCATCCGGGTTGGTGCCTGGAGTGACCACGGATCCTTCGCGGCTGGCGGGCAAGGATTATCCCGCGATCGCGCGGGAACTTTTGGGGCACGACGCCTCGGGACAAACGCAGGCTGCTTTGGAGAAGGGCCTCGAAGGCAAAGAGCAGACTCCGTTATTTATCGCATCGTTGGTGCTCGGTTCGCCCGACTTCCAGAGGAGATAAACGACTATGTTGACGCGGCGCATTTTCTTACGCGGCTCGGCGGTGGTGATGGCCGGAATGGGCGCGGTCCCCTGCTGGCTGGCGCGCGCGGCTGCGGTGGAAGGGAAGAAGCGCAAGATCCTGGTGGCGATTTTCCAGCGCGGCGCGGCGGATGGCCTGAACATCGTCGTGCCTTTTTCGGAGAAGCGGTACCGCGAGCTGCGGCCCACGATCGCCGTCGCGGCTCCTAGCGGGGAGGGGAACATAAACGGCCCGTTCAATGGTCCGTTCGGACCGGCGATCGATCTGGATGGGCGTTTCGCGTTGCATGGCGCCATGCAACCGCTGAAAGCCCTGTGGGACAAACAGCAGCTGGCGATCGTCGAAGCGACCGGCTCGCCGGATTCGTCGCGCTCGCATTTCGACGCGCAGGATTACATGGAATCGGGCACGTCCGGCAAGGTGACGGGGGACGGATGGCTCAATCGGGCGCTGCCGCCGGCGGGCAAAGACACGTCGCCGCTGCGGGCGGTCGCGATGGGGAAGCAGGTGGCGCGCACGCTTCGCGGGGAGCGGGAGGCCATCGCCGTCGGCGATCCGCAGCAGTTCAACATGGGCAACCAGGACGCAGCCGCGATCCTGGAGAGTATGTACGCGACTTCGGGAGACGCGCAGTGGGGGCGCACCGGCAAGGACGCGTTCGAGGCGATGAAGCTGATTCAATCCATCAACCGGAGTCCGTACAATCCGCAGGGAGCGCAATACGGGCAGGGCGGCGAGCTGGGCCGCAGCTTGCAGCAGCTGGCGCGGCTGATCAAGGCCGATGCGGGAGTGGAAGCCGCGTTCGCCGAGGTGGGCGGCTGGGATCATCACGGCAATGAGAATCAGCAACTGTCGAACATGCTGCGGCAATTTTCGATGGCACTGGCGGCGTTCACCCAGGATATGGGCGATCGGATGGAAGACATCGTGCTGGTCACCATGTCGGAATTCGGGCGCACGGTGGAGGAGAACGGGAACGGCGGCACCGATCATGGCCACGGCAGCGTGATGATGGTGCTGGGCGGTCCGGTGCAGGGCGGCAAAGTCTACGGCAAGTGGCCCGGGCTTGAAAGAGAGCAGCTTTTCGAAGGGCGCGACCTGGCGGTGACTACCGATTTTCGCGCGGTGCTGGGCGAATTGATTCGCGGGCACCTGGGGCAGAAGGATTTGGGTCCGGTGTTTCCGGGGTATCGGCCCGGCGATCCCCTGGGGTTGCTGCGATCGTAGGGCGATTTATCGCGGAAATTTTAGATAAGCCCCAAGCTGACGCATGGGGCTGGTTGCGCGACTAGAGGTCGCGCGTCGTTTAGAAAAGCCGGAATTCCACGTCCATTCGCGCCTGCGAGGTAACCGGTTTTCCGTCCTTGGTGGCCGGCTTGAAGCGCCACTTCGAGACCGCTTCCATGGCCTTCTGATCCAGGCCCAGGCCGAGTGCGCGAGTGATTTTCAGATCTATTGGCACGCCGTGCTCGTCCACCACGACATCGATACGCACGGTACCCTGCCACTTCGCCTTGCGGGCTTCTTCCGAATATTCGGGCAAGATCTTGGTGATCAGGACCGGTTGCGCAAGGTCGAGAGCGGCGGTGCGATCGGCATCGCCTTGTGCATCGCCACCAGCGAGGTTAGGCGATCGGGCGTAGTAGCCCGTTCGGAAATCCAGTTTGGCCATCGCGTCATTTGTTCTGGTGATCTGGATCTTCCGAAACCCGCCGTCCAGATTCGAATTAGCGGTGTAGTAACCCAGGATGTAGTAGCTCGAAACGGAGCTTTGAACGCCTGTCGTTTGGGCCAGCTTTTGGAATTCGAAGACCATGATGCGCTGCGGCACACCGTCTTCGGTTACGACGAAATCGTTGGCGGTGAGGCCTTCGATGGGATTGCCGCTCCTATCGGAGACCATCGCGTCCACAATCACCAGAATCGACTTGGCGGAAAACCGAGGCACGGCACTGGCGGGTGTTCGAGGGGCTTGGGGCTCGGCGGCCAACGCGAGGGGTGCAAGCACGTGTACAACTCGAATGGGCGCGGCGGCGATTGCGACGGGTGCGGCCGTCGCAACTCTAACGAGCGGGGCGGGGGCTTGCGGTACGGCGGGGCCGGCAGGGACATCAGGCGATCGGGCGTAGTAACCCGTTCGGAATTCCAGCTTGGCTATAGCGTCAGTCTTGCCGGTGATCTCGATCTTCCGATACTCGCCATTCAGATTCGAATTTTCGGTGTCGTATCCCAGGATGTAATAACTCGAAGGGGAGTCCGGCGTGTCCAGGGGCGTGGCGGGCAGCTTTTGGAATTCAAAGACCACGATGCGTTGCGGCACACCGTCTTCGGTGACGACGAGATCGTTGGCGCTGAGTCCTTCAATGGGCTTACCGCTCTTATCACGGACGGTGACATTCACGATCACCATAGTCGATTTGGCGGTAAGCTGCGGCGCCGGCGCACTGGCGTTAGTGGCCGGGGCTTGAGGCTCGGCCGCGATCGCGACGGGTGCGAGCACCGGCGCAACGGTAACGGGTGTAGTGGCGGCTTGCGGCGCGGCGGCGATCGCGGTTGGCGTCGGCGCGACGCTAATGTCTGTGATGGCGGGTTGAGGTGCGGCGACCATACTGAGAGGTGACAGGGTGAAGACGATCGCAACCGCAGCGGCGCACGTGAGCGCCACGGAGAGCGTCCCCGCGCGGCCACGACGCTGCCGGTGGTCGAGCACTGCGCCGACGCGGGTCGCCAGATCGGCACGGTTGGCCATCGCGAGGAGCGGCGATTTTGCGGTGGCCGCTCTCGCTACGAAAGACATTCGTTGGGCGAGCGCGACCAGTTGATCGGCGTAGGCGGTCGCCTCCGAGCGTCCCAGCGCGGCGCATCCCAGCACGGCATCGTCGCAGGACCGTTCTGCTTCGAGCGCGAACCGGCGCCATGCGATCCAGACCAACGGATGGAACCAATACGCGGCACACACGGCCCGGGCGAGGCAGTGGCTTACCCAGTCGCCGCGGCGCACGTGTTCCAGTTCATGCACGATCGCGCGATTCAGGTCCTCCTGATCCCATGTCTTTGCATCCTCAGGCAGCACGATGGCAGGATGCACGATGCCGCAGGTCATTGGTCCTGTGAGGGCCGCGTGCAATCGCATTTCGACGCGGCGATGAATGCCCGCGTCTCGCGCTAGAGTTTTGAGGACCGATTGCCCATGCGGCCACGGAACCGCGGATCGCCGCAGCCGGCGAACCTGCCAGAGGCCGATCGCCATCGGGAGCAGAAAAAGCGCCGTCCCGGCGATCCAAATTGCGAGCAGTAGCGCGGACGTCGAGAGTCGAGGCGATTGCGGGAGTCCCGTCGATGGCGCGGCGGGGGTAACGATAGAGGTAACGACAGACGCAACGCTATCGCTTGCGTGCGCCGATGCAGCGGGCGCGGTCGCCTCGGTAGCCGCTGCGAAGACAGGAATGATCCGCGCGCGGTTTTCCGCAGCGGACGGAGCCGGGACCAGGATACGGATAGCCGGCGCGACCATGGAGGCGATCGGCAACACCAGGAGCACGCCAAACACCGCAGCCAACAGCGTATGGCGAATGGCTGCACGGCTCCTTCGCGCCAGCTTGGCGGCGATGAGCCCCAACGCCAGAGTGACGGTTACCTTCAAGACAATCGAGGCGGCCAGCGAACTAGTCAGCGCGAGCAAGGCCGCGTTGATTACGAGCATATTGATTACGGGCATATGCATTACGGGCATCATGGCTGCCTCTTCCTTTCCTTGCGAACGCGGTCGATTTCGTTCTTGAGCGCGTCGAGCTCGTCGTCGGTCCACGAAGCCTCGGCGACCAGAGCCGTCATCATCTGTCCCAGCGAGCCGCCGAAGAAGGTTTGCAGGTACTGTTGGAGCGCCGTGCGTTTGGCGACAGCGGGCGAAATGGTGGCGGAATAGATATAGCGGAGTCCGTCCTGCTGGTGTTTGAGGCACCCCTTCTTTTCGAGCCTGGCGAGCATGACGCGAACCGAGGAATCGCCGGGCGGGTTCACCAGGCGCGCGCGGATCTCCTCCGCCGACGCGCGATTGCCGAGCGCAAAGACGGCGTTCATGATTTCGCGTTCCCGGCGGGTAAGCGGCTCAGCGGTGGTTTTGGGTCTGGTCATGGTTTTTTCACGCCGCAGCATATGCGACATCTGTCACATAGTATACGCGACACATGTCGCATGTCAAGGGGGGGGGGCTGCGTTCGTAAGAGCGCGATGGAGCGCGGAAGTTCCCGATATAAGCCCCAAGCTGACGCATGGGGCTGGGTGGATCCGGGAAAAGCCCCAAGCTGACGCATGGGGCTGGTAGCGCGATGAGACTGCCGGCTACGGTTTGAACAGTTCGTTGACCGGATACCAGAAGTCCGGACCGTTACTCTGCGGCACATACTCGAAGCCGCGGTGGAACGGATCGTTGTAGCAGACGTTGGTCCAGTTAATGCCCATGGCCGAATAGATGGTGGCTTCGATGTCCTCGGGATTCACCGGACGGCCGGCGGACCATCCTGGATCGGTGATGGTGGTGCCGTCCGAACTGGTGACGCCGATCACCTTGCCGCCAGTCACGCCGCCGCCGGCGAACATCGCGAACTGATTCACGAAATGGTCGCGCCCGTTCGCGGCGGTGATGTAGGGAGTGCGGCCGAACTCGCCCATGGCGATCACCAGCGTGTTGGCGAGCATACCGGAGCTCTGCAAATCTCCGATCAGCGCGGAAACCGCCGAGTCGAACTGATTGCCCAGGGTGAAGATGTTGCTGCCCGAGGCCACATTTCCGTTGGGACCGTAAATGTTGACGTGCATGTCCCAGCCGCCGACGGTGACCTGCACGAAACGGGCTCCCATGTTGGAAGCCAGCGCCTGTTTCGCGATGACCAGCGCGTTGCCGAACGAGCTCCCGCCGTAGCGCGTGCTGTCCGCTGTGGAGTAGTTGAACACGGCGTTCACAGCCGGGTTATACATGAGGCTCTGCGCCGATTGATAGAACCCGTCCATGTCGTCGGCCGGTTTTCCGAGCAGCGAATTGGTGCGCAACGGCGCATCTTCGGTGTAGAGGGTGTTCAGCATCTCAGTCCAGCGGGTCTGCCCGAAACTGTTGGATGTATCGGGAAGTCCCGCGGTGGTGGGGTCGTATTTGAAGGGGGCGTAGGTCGCGTCGAGATAGCCTTCGCCAACGCCGCCATCCGAGTTGAGCGCGAGAAACGTCGGCAGAACGTCGGTGGTCTTGCGCTCCGCGGCCTTTTCGAGCGCCACGATGCTTCCGATATTCGGCGCGATGTTGCCCAGCGCGGCGGCGGGATTGCGGCCGATCTGCACCCAGGTCTGCCCCAGGGAGTGCACCAGCGCGTGCGCCTGCAAGGATCGCATGATGGCGAACTGGCCCAGCATGCCGCCCAGTTTAGGAAGAATGCCGGTGGGCCATTGCAAGCCGTTGATGGTTTCGACGGCAGCCTGCGTGGGCGTGGCGCTATTGGGCTTGAAATCGAAAGTGTCCCAGGGGCTGGGCGCGCCGGCCATCAATATGAAGATGACGTTCTGGGCGGTATTGAGCGGGGTGACGCTCTGCGATACGCAGGTGCTGAGGGACTGAGCCTTGGCCTCGCGCGCGAAGTAGGAACCGGCGACGCCCGCTCCCAGGATCTTGAAAAAATTCCGCCGGGTCCAGTCCGGACGCCGGAAATAGGCGGGACGGCGCGCGCCGGGATTCTCTGCGAGATACTTTTGGAATTCTTTTTTAGTCATCGCTTTGTTAGGCATGCGCGCTCCTTAGTAATTGAACATGAAGTCGACCTTGTTATACAAAGTCCACATCAGCTCCTGGGCCTTTTGCGTGCGAGTGGTCCCGGTAGCAGTCCCGAGCAGCGTAGCCGCGTCCGTGTTTTCGGCCGCGGTAGGGAAGCGCGACAGAATGTTGATGTACAGCAGGTTCACCAGGTCCTGGTTCTTGGTTAGCGCCAGTGCACTGGTCAACAGGCTCGGCGATGCCGCGCCCGCGGCGCTCGCCACCAGCTTGTTCATCACGGTGGAATCGTTCATCAACACCAGCGCCTGTTGAATCGCGCCGTCCGGACGGCGCGGCTGATCGTCGCGATTGCCCGGCAGGAAAGCCTGCATGAACGGTGCAGGTTCCACCGCCGTCTCGGGATACTGCATGGCCCAATTGAAGGTGAGCGTACCGGTTTTGTAAGTAACGGGGATGTTGGAAGAGAGCGCGATGGCATCCGCGGCTTCCTCGCTCCAGATGCGGCGCACCAGCTTGCGCGCGAATAGCGGCTGCCAGTTGGGATTCCACGTGTTGGGATCGTATTGCGATTCGAGCTGATACGAGTTTGAATTGGCGATCAGCCGCATCACGTGCTTCAAATCGTAATTGCTGGCGATGAAATCCGTGGCGAGCGCGTTAAGCAGATCGGGATTCGACGGCTGCAAGGTCCATGGCGCCGGAGGCGGGTTGGCGGGATCCAGGCGCGCCGGATCGAACTGGTCCGGCGGATCGACAATGCCCATCCCGAAGAAATAGGCCCACAAATAATTGACCGAAGCGCGGGCGAACTGGAAATCACCGGTCACCAGACGAGCCATCCCCTGGCGGTAACCCTCGCCCGTATTCGGCCCGGTTCCGGTAAAGGGATACACGGGAGCGATGGTCGACTGGCCGTTGGTAGGCTGGCGCGGCGGGCGGTTGCCGCTGGTGGTGTTCAGCGCGTAGTTCCCCTTCGCACCGGCATCGTTCACCCACCACAGAGCCTGGCCGGTGGTCGCGTCCTTGGCGGTCGCGAGAGTGGTGTGCGACATGAAGCCCGAAAATCCCCAGGCTTCGAAGCGAGTAAATGTGGAGGCCCACAGGCTCAGCGTATCCAGGTGCCCGCGGCCGTCATGGCACAGCAGGCAGTTTACGTGCGCGATGCCGAGGAAAGTATCGGCGACGTTGGCGGTCTGCTGATCCCAGGTATCCTGAATGGGAATGCCGGTGCCAGTCACGCGGCCGCCGACCTGCCAGTTGAGGTCGCCCTGGGTGAAATTATCGGTGCCCTGCGACCCGATCAAATCGCTCGCCATCTGATTGTAGGGCTTGGTGGCAGGCTGCCCGCCGTTGGTCAGCGAAGCGCTGATGTACGTATTGAGTGCGTCGCGGCCGTAGGTGGTCACCGTGGTGCTCATGCTTGGCCAACTGGAAGCGTTCTTGAACAAATCGCCGTAATACATGGTCCATTTGTCCACCCACTGGGGGGACGCGAGCAGCTCTTCAATAAGATTGGCGCGCTTGGCGGGAGTGCTATCGGCCACGAAGCTCTGCACGCGAGCCGCGGTGGGAATGCGGCCGGTGAGATCCAGCGTCACGCGGCGGATGAATTCGTAATCGGTGGTGGGGGCGGCGGGCGTCACGCCCTGCTCCTGGAACGCCCTCCAGATGAAGCCGTCGATCAGATTCGTGCTGCCGGTGGCAGGTTGGTTGGTATAGGTGCGGCTGCCGCCGGGCGCCGAAGGCATGCCCAGGGGCTGCATTCCAGTGGCTCGGCTGCTTGTCGAAGAGGCGGCGCCCAACTGCCCGGTGATCCGCGACGTAAGGTCGCCGAGCTGATTGCGCTGGCTCAAGTTTCTCGGCGTGAACCTTTCACGCTGCGCGCCGAAGTAGGTGCATTCGGCGTGCGCGATGTTTAACGCGGTTCCACCCGAGGTTTGGAACGGACTCTGCGCACGCAGAAGCCAGATTCCACTCCCGGCAAGCCCACCGAGCAGGGAAGCAGTCATTAGGAAACGCTTGATCATTGGTCCTCCCCGTTTCGCCGACGCAATCCATTCCATTATGACGTAAGAAACCCCGTCTGAAACGGGGAGTTGCACGCTTAAGGCGATTTAAAGGAGGTGGTGGGCGGGCAGCGTAGGCTGGGGGGTATAGCTCCCGGCGTTGATCTGTCTAACTCGCTTCGCTTCAGTAATATAGCCAAATCGCCAACGAGCGAAAGGCGAGGCCGGCCGCGCCGCGAATAGAGTACCACCAAGTCCGGTCTCGCGAATGTCTTGGCGCCGAGGGACACGCCGCCGTCACCAAGCCCTTTGTCCGGTACTTTCGCGACTCCCTCCGGCCGGTTCGGGTTAGAGTGAGGTAGAGCTACTTCCAGAACGGAAGCTGATTCACCTGCCTATGATCAAAAAGTACTTTGTGTGCGCCGCCATGCTCGCGGCCACGATACTTTCCCGGACGGCAACGGCACAGGTTTCGAGCAACGCGTCCCTCACAGGCAAGTATTATTTTCGTCAGATTCTCCTGATCACCGACGGCACCGCTAACGTGACCAGCACGATCAGCGGCTCGGGCACCTTGACGTTCGATGGGACTACGGGAGCGAGCGGGGCGGGGAATTTCACCATTTCAGGGCAGCAGCTCACCGGCACGGCATCCGCAACTACACTGAGCGGCGCGGGCACGTACACCGTGCAGCCCGGCGGATTCGCGACGCTTACGAACCCGCTGCGATCGACAGCGACCGTGAATGCGCGGCTGGGGACGGGAGCGCTGGTGGGGTCTTCGACGGAAGCCGGGCCCACGGTATTCGATTTGTTTATCGCGATTCCTGCGGCGTCGGGCACCTCCAACGCGACGCTCACCGGCGCATACTGGATTTCGAGCCTGGAATTTCCGAATGGCGGGACGGCGAATATCCGCGACACGAATTTCGTGCTGACGGCGAACGGAGCGGGCAGCTTCGCGGAATCGGCGATCACCGGCCAGGCGGCCAACCTCGGCAACACGCTTCAGACGCAGACGATCGGGCCGAACACATACTTTATTTCCACGGATGGTACGGGCACGCTCACGTTCGCCAGCGCGAGCGGGCTGACTCCGGCCACGCAGCTGATCGCGGGCCTGAAGAATATATACGTCGCGCAGGACGGCAGCTATTTCATCGGCGGGTCGACGCAGGCGGGGGGCCCTGGGCTGGTGCTGGGGGTGAAGGCGATGCCCGGCGGCGCCACCAATGCAAGCTGGAGCGGATTCTATTTCGCGGCGGGCATGCGGTTCGACATCGCCAACGCGGCGCTCAGTGCACCGGCGCGTCTCGCGGGAGTTTCGGGCGCGGTCCACGCCAACGGCGACGGCAATTCGATTTGGGCGCGGCGAACGCGGCAATCCGACGGGGTGTTCGACGCCTCGCCGCTGATCACCTACAACCTCAATCCGGATGGATCGGGCGTGATCACCTCGGCGACAGGACATGTCGACGTGGCGGCGGGCGCTAAGGTTTTTTCGACCAGCGGAGTGGATGTCGCCAGTTCCTCGAGCTACGAGATTTATTTCGGCGCGCTGATGCTCCCGCAATCCGGCGCCGGCGTGTTCGTCGATCCACGGTTCGTGTTGAACGCAGCCAGCTTTGCGCCAGCGGGCTATCCATTGTCGCCGGGCGGGTTCGTCGCCATCGGCGGCACGGGACTGGCGACGCAGAGTGCCACCGCGAAGATTCCCTTCCTCCCCACTCTCGCGGGTGTTTCGATGACCGTGAACGGGATTCCCGCGCCGATTTACTCGGTGGCCGCGGGGAGTTCTCCGGTGATCAGCGCGGTGGTGCCGTTTGAGGCGACCGGGCCGACTGCGAGTATCGTTGTGACGGTGGGCACCACCAAATCGAATACGGTGGTGGTGCCGCTGGCGGCGACCGCGCCCGGTGTGTTCAGCGTGCCGCCCAACGGGATCAGCGGCGGCGCTGCCCTGCATCTGAACGGGACGCTGGTCAGTGCGACTTCCCCGGCAGCGCGCGATGAGTTTATTTCCGTCTATTTAACGGGACTCGGCACCACCAATCCCACGGTGGCCGACGGCGCGGCCGCGCCGGGCGCGGAGCCGTTGGCGAGGATCACCGGACCGGTAAATGTGTACATCGGCGGGATCCAGACCGCGACCCCGCAGTACGCGGGTCTGGCGCCGACGTTCGCGGGACTGTATCAGCTCAATATCCAGATTCCCGAAGCGGTTTCAGCAGGCGCGGTGGATCTGGCGATCCAGACCGAGGCCGGCTTCACCGACATGGTCACGATCTGGGTGCAATAGCCCATTTTCAGAGTTTTTGTAGATCAACGTGGGGCGGACGCCCTCGTCCGCAGACCGCCTGGCCGGTCTCGTGGCGCGACCAGGGGGTCGCGGGCGGGTCAGGGACCAGGTCAGGGACCCGCCCCACCTGGACCGCTGATCTACGTTAACTCTGAAATTATTTGCGAGAGGGACAGAGTCAGTCCCCTTTTTCTATCACGCACTCCCTAACGGTCGTGCCTCAAGTTTCTATCACGCACTCCCTAACGGTCGTGCCTCAAGTTTCTATCACGCACTCCCTAACGGTCGTGCCTCAAGTTTCTATCACGCACTCCCTAACGGTCGTGCCTCAAGTCGCGGAGACGGCTAGTTGTGCACCGTCAGAAACATCGTCTGCGGCACCAGGGTCCCGTTCTGCTTCACGTTGATCTGGTAATCGCCGTTGGCGAGAGGCGATGGCACCGTGAAATTGAACTGGTACAATCCAACGGCGCCCGGGGTGAGACCCTGATACCCGATCGTCGCGGGCGTCGCGCCGAAGGAAAGCGTGATGTGATTGACCAGATCGCTGCCTCCTCCCGCGATGACGCCCGGCAGGATTGCGGGAGTCACGTCGCCGAACCCGATACCGAATGTGTAAATCTGGTCGTTCGGTTTCGCCGGCCGGCTGGTCAATCCGAAAGACGCACCCGTGCTGGTGTTCAAGACATAAGCGCCGTCGGAGACGAAGAGGGCCACTAAGTATGGCGTGCCGTTGGCGGTGTAATTCGACGGCGCCAGCAACCCCGGGGCGAGCGCCTGCCTCGCGAATCTAAACGCAGAGCTGGTCGCTTTGCAGTTGGTGACCGTGATGGAGACATACCCCGTCACCGTATCCTCGGGCGCTTGCACGTTGAGCTGCCCGGGGGAAAGATACCAGACGTAGGCCGGTTTTCCGGCGACGCTCACGCTGACACCGTCGAGCGCCGTGGGCGCGTTTGCGCCGTTGAAGTCGGCTGCGGTCCATTGGCCGGGACTCGCGGAAGACAAGCGCGGGTCGGCGGGGTCGGCCAGGTTGGTGCCCTTGATCTCCAGCCAGGTGCCGGAGGCGAAATACGGATATCCTCCCCAGTCGCCGGCGGAATCGACAAACGTGATCACCGGCTGCGTGGTATTGGTGCAGGTGAAGGGGATGAAGGGCGTTAACACGTAGCTGGCGGTGTACACGTGATCGGTCCCGCCAGGCAGATCGCCGAAGCTCTGATTGACGACATTACCTGCAAGGTAGAAGTTCACATTGCCGACGTTCGTTGCCGGCGGGGTCCAGGTGAAGGTGTAGGATTGCGAGGTCTTGTAAACCAGCAGGTTGGAGCTGAAGTCGTGCTCGATGTACTCGTACGGAGCGCTCGCTGGACAGATCGTCACCCGAAAGCTGTCGTCCGAACACAGCACGAGGAGCGGGTTCGAGGCGGTGGGGGTGGGGGTCCCGGGATTGAAGCTTCCGGCCTGTTGCGGCGTCTTGCTGCTTGCGGTGCTTCCGATTCGAGCGGTCATCTGAAAGCCGAAGTGGGTGTTCTGAGGATTAGGATCGCTTGCCGTTATTGTGATGGTGATGGGCGCCCCGCCCGGCGTATACGAGCTTCCGCTCGAGAAAGTTGCCGTTACGCTGCCTCCGTAGGCGTTAATCGGTCCGCCTTTTGCCGCGCTCGTATGGCACCCGGCGGTAGAACAGGACAGCGGATCGTCGGTTACCGGCGCGCCGGCATGGCCCGAATCCGGGCCATAGGAGTAAGCCCATAGAAGTGCCGGGAACAGGGCGACCAGGGTCCCCGCCGTGCCCCAAAGGATTTTCGTCCACCGAATGGTCATACCTACCTTGTAAACACTGAATCGTCTGTTTAGCTGTGGTGCTTAAGGCGATTTCATGTAAATTTGGACTCGCCTCCCGACGATACGGTTTCCCAGTTTCCCATGCCGCAGGGTAGTGGATTGATTTAACAACGCTTTACCTGCCATCTTTCCATTGTCCGATGATCGACGCGCCGGCGCGGAAATTGAAACCTGTATCATATGGATGTGACGCATTGGCAGGACCATCTTTCGAGCGACACGCAAGTCTGCGGTGGGGACGTTTGCGTTTCGGGTACGCGCATTCCGGTCACGGTGGTCCTTGACAGCCTTGCGGAGGGTTCCACGAAGGAGGAGATTCTCCGCAGCTATCCGTCGCTGCGGCCGGAACACATCGATGCCGCGTTGGCGTATGCCGCGCAGCCGTGCGATCCGTAAGTCTAAACCATTTTCAAATTTTTCGTGGATCGACGCTCTCGTCCATCCCTCCTGACGGTATCCCCGCCCTGACGGGCGGGGCTTGATGTGCGACCTGGATGTCGCTACAGGTATATAAGGTGCCGCACGCGAGTCTCACCGATCACGAAGCTTCCTATCCGCTCTTCGAGGTGACGATCTGCCCTCGTCAGGCGGTCATGCTGACGGAGGTGTTCGGCCCACGAACTCACGACAAATGTTTCGACGTAGACGCCGGGAGTCTCGAGGTCGCGGCAGATTCCCCATCGCGACGCACCGTCCCGGCGTCGGATCCGTCCGTATCGGTGCATGGTCTCGATAAATTCAGCCACATGATCTGCATTCACGCGGTATTCCACGATGACCAGGACCGGTCCGCTGTTCTCCGCATCCGCGGGAGTGACGGCAGGCAGACGCCAATGATTCCACGGCGTCAAGTCAACGCTTGTGTCCGGGAGGCGCAGAAATAATCCCAATGCGGTGGTCGCAATGGCTCCGGCGCCTGCCCACAACAGGGCGTTAGGAACACCGGCCCTGGTCGCAACCGCACCCCATGCCGCGCTTCCGACGGCAACCCCACCTTGAAACACCAGCATCGAAATCGCGAGCACGCGCGCGCGTACCCAGTCCGGGGCCTGGTTCAGAACCTGGACGTTGAAAAGCGAGATGAATGAGATCCACGCCGCTCCGCCGATCAACATGACCGCGCCCAATAGCAACAGCCCTGGTACCCGGCCGGCCGCGATGGTCGCCAGCCCGAACGCTGCAATACCAACGGAAACCACCACGTCGGCCGACCACCGCGCACGGGCGCGCTGCATCACGAAGGCGCCCAACACCGCGCCCGCTCCAAAGCAGCCCAGCAAGACCCCGTATCCAAGGGGGCTTCCGTTGATGCGATGCGCGACGGAGGGTAGCAACGCGAGCAGTCCGCTGGCGAAGAACATTGCGGCGCCAGCTCTGAGCAGCACCGCACGGATCGCGGGAGAGTAGCGGACGTAGCGGATGGCCGCGACCGTCGCGCCGCTGACGGTCTCGGGCGGGGTGGTGCGTTTGTGGACCGCCCGCTTCCACCGCGCCACCACCAGGATCACGCCGAAAAACGAAATGGCATTGACCAGAAACGCAGTGCCGACGCCACGCCATGCGATCAGCAATCCGGCGAGCGCCGGCCCGACCGCTCGCGCGAAGTTGAATTCGATGCCGTTGAGAGCCGACGCTGCCGGGAGATCGTCTTTTCCAACCAGCTCGGGGAGGACAGCCCGCCAGGCCGGTGTTTCGAACGCGTCTCCCGCCGACAACGCGAAGGTCAAAATGAGGAGCAATACGGGCGACATCAGGCCCGCGATGGTGATCGCAGCGAGCACTACGGCAACGATGGCCATCCAAATTTCAGTGAACAGGATCAGCTTGCGGCGATCGACGATGTCCCCCACCGCGCCTGCCGGTAACGCGAGGACGAAGTACGGCAAGGCGGATGCGGTCTGCGTGAGCGCCACGTACATCGGCCCGGCGTTGAGCGAGACCATCAACCAGGCGGCGCCCACGCTTTGCATGAACGTACCGACATCGGAAACGACGTCGGCGATCAGCAGGTTGCGGAAAGTCGATGATTTTAGCGGCTGTAACAGGCTGGCCGCTGCGGGATGGGAAGATTGCGCCACTGGTCAACACGCCTCACGCGTCCGCGATCATTGCCCTTGAGAAGTGTGTTTCAGAAACGTGCCCTCCTGAAGTTCCGCGAAAGCCTGCTGTAGCTGCTGCTGCGTATTCATCACGATGGGACCGTACCAGGCCACCGGTTCTCCCAGCGGCTTACCTGAAACCAGCAGGAATCGGATGCCTTCCTCTCCGGCTTGGACTTCCACCTCGTCGCCTCTATCGAAGACGACGAGCGAACGGTTGTCAGCTTCGGCGGGAGGCGCCGTGTCCAGCCACGCGATCCCTTCGGTGGGCACAGTAAGTGGACCGGACGCGTTGCAGAATTTGCCCGAACCCGCAAACACATACGCGAACGCGTGACGAGTGGTTTCGACCGGCAGGGTTTTCCTTCGGCCCGGAGCGACAGACACGTCAATGTAGACCGGCTCGGCAGCGACTCCATCCACCGGGCCCTTCTTGCCCCAAAATGTTCCCGACACGATCCGCACCCGGGTGCCGTCGTCGTCGGTTATCTCGGGGATGTCCGGCGCTTTGACCTCTTGATAACGGGGCGAGGTCATTTTGAGCGATGCCGGAAGATTTCCCCACAACTGGAAGCCATGCATCCGTCCGGCCGGGTCGCCTTTCGGCATCTCCTGATGGATGATGCCGCTCCCCGCGGTCATCCATTGCACGTCGCCCGAAGCAATCGCGCCGCGATTGCCCAGGCTGTCGCCGTGCTCGACGGTTCCCGCCAGGACGTAGGTGATGGTTTCGATCCCGCGATGGGGATGCCAGGGGAACCCGGCGAGGTAATCGTCGGGAACGTCGTTGCGAAAATCATCCAAGAGGAGAAATGGATCGAATTCGGAGGTGTTGCCGAATCCAAATGCGCGGCGTAGATGCACGCCCGCTCCTTCAAGGGTCGGTTTGGACTTGAGGAGGCGCTTGACGGGTCGTATGGACATGTTTGATCTCCAATATCGTGAGTCTACTCTGTTTAGGTTCTTGCGACCAATTCGCCCCGCTCAAGAAGAGTTAGCCGCGGCCGGGGAACTCTGTCACCGGCGGCGCGAACAACACACGAATATCCTCTAAACGGGAAATCCTGAAGAGGTCCCGCGCGGCTATGCAGAGAGGGACCCGTTTATCTCTACGCCCCTACAGACGTCTTGATACTTCCGTTCTTCGACATTCGAATGATATTGTCGGCCGCGCGAAAGGCGAGCGCATGGATGGTGCACGTGGGGTGGTTCCGGCCGCTGGTGACGAAGCTGCTGCCGTCGACGACGAACAGGTTGGGAACGTCGTGCGCTCGGTTGAAGCGATCCACCACGGAAGTTTTCGGGTCGTTGCCCATGCGGCACGTGCCCATGAGATGGCCGCCGGATTTCGTCTCCGTGACCGGCTGCGCCCATTTCCTGGCGGCGCCGGCGGCATCCAGGATTTCGAGAGCCCGCTCCACGAAAAACTTCTTGGTCTTCATCCCGTCCGGATGATCCATATAGGTAACGCGCATGGCCGCGAGTCCCCAGGCATCCTTCACGTCCGGATCGAGAGTAATGTTGTTGGTTTCAAGCGGCAGCGAGGTGCAATAGGCCAGCAGAGTCAGTGTGCGATTGAAATTTTCCTTGCACGCCTTCTTGAAATCGGATCCCCAGCCGGGAGTATCCGGCGGCAATCCCTGGAGTGCGAAGCCGATCGGCCCCATGAAACCCCACCGGCAGTCGATTCTGCCGCCGCCGTAGAAGCCGCGTTTTGGGTCGGAATCGTAGAAATCCTCAATGGCGCGGGTGCCCTGCACGCTCTTGAATTCGTTCATGGCATATTCGAACAACCCGCGAGCGCCGGCATTGCCTCCGAGCATCAGGTATTTTCCGACGGCGCCGCTGGAGTTCGCGAGTCCGTTGGGGAAAAGGCTCGATTTGGACAGAAGCAGCAGGCGAGGCGATTCGGCGCCGTTGGCGCACAGCACCACTGCTTTGGCCCTCTGAAACACCTCCTTCTTGCTGGAGTCGAAATAGACTACGCCAGTCACCTTGCCGCTTTTGTCCGTCGAGATTTCCCGAACATAGGAGTTCGGGCGAATCTCACAGCGCCCGGTCTTCTCGGCGGCCGGGATGAGACTCGCGAGGGAACTGGACTTGGCGCCGACCTTGCATCCGAACCATTCGCAAAATCCGCAGTGAATGCACGCCGATCGGCCGCGATAGGGCTGAGACAGAATCGCGACCGGTATCGGAACCGCATGCAAGCCCAGCTTCCTCGCCGCACGCTCCATCAGTACGCCGGAGGACTTATTCGGCATCGGCGGCAACGGGTAGGGCTTGGATCGCGGAGATTCAAACGGGCTTGCGCCGCCCAATCCCGAGTAGCCGACTTCCCACTCGGCTTTGGTGTAATAAGGCTCCAGCTCCGCATAGTTGACGGGCCAATCCGCGAATCCGGTGCCTGCAATGGGACCCCAACGGGTGCGCTCCACGAAATCGATTTCGTGATGGCGCCAGTGGGTTGCCGTGTAGTGAACGGTTCCGCCTCCCACGCAGCGGCCATAGCTGATCGCCGGCGCCAGGACCGCCTTGTCCTTTTCCGTTTGACGAAAAGTGTTGGGCTGAACCGCATGGTCATTCACCAGCGCCGAGGTTTCCCGAATCTTCAACTCGTCGTATTGAAAATCCGCTTCGCGCAGGTAGGGACCCTGTTCGAGGACCACGACCTGAAAACCCGCGCGCGAGAGTTCCAGGGCCATGACGCCGCCGGCGGCTCCCGCGCCGATCACTACAAAATCCACCTGGGTCTTGGGTTTAAACTTCGCCATACTCACCTTTTTCGGTGCTTCCAGCCGCCCGTTTTTCATTCGCGTCGTAGTAGCCGAAAGGCGGCGCGAATTGGAATTTGTCCTCGAATCCGATCAGCTTCCAGCCGATCTTTTCCTGGTTGCCGCCGTATTCGGGGTTGGCGAAGAATCCTGCGATGGTATGCAGCCGGATCTGCGCGAAAAATGGGGTTCGTTCAATCGCCTTGAGCACCTGGATCTGTTGAGGCGAGGTCAAGCCGCTAAACTTGCCCGCGGCGGGAAAGAGCTCGCGCGTTTTTGCCTGGAGGCTTTCGAGTCCTTGCGAGTACACAGCCTGCCGCTCCCGGTCGAACGTGGACAAGACGCGATCGATGAAATAGAGACAGCCGGCCTCGCGTGCTCCCGGCGTATCGTCGGCGGGAATAATTTGCGCGGCGACACTTTCCACTTCGGCGGCTTGTTCCGGTGAGAAAAATGCAAGTTTGCGGGGCTGCCCCGATCGGGAAACTCGCTGAGCGTGCTCCTGAGCCTCCAGAATTCCGGACCAATGCGCCGCGAACCAAGCCGAACTCAGTCCTGCGGCGGAGCCGGCAAGGAATGATCGCCGTGAAGCATCTTGTGTTTTCGAGCTTCTTTTTTGCATGCGTCCTCGCAACGAACTCTATCACCCGCAATCTGTGGTGTAAAGCGGCCGACAGGCGTTGACAAGGGGTCGACAGGCAGCGCAGTGCCACAGCCAACAACATGATGTGTTACAACTTAAATTCCCGATTGCAGATGCGCCCCCAAACTACGACTCTCTTGCGCGGAAGTTGCCGTGAATTCGCCAGCGCGCCCCGCACGAGGTAGTCATGTTGGTTTGTAGCGAACGAATTAACCTGTTTCATTCGGTCTACCCTTCGACCGCGGTTCCGCGGGTGTGGAGAGCGCCGGGACGCGTCAACCTGATAGGCGAGCACACGGATTACAACCTGGGCCTGGTGTTGCCGATGGCCATCGACTTGGCGTGCTTCGTCGCCACGGCGCCTTCCCCGAGCGGAGTATTGTGCGTGCATTCGATTCAGCTTGGCGAGGGTGCGGAATGGCGGGTCGAGGATATTCCTTCGGCCACGCCGCAAGGCAAGTGGAGCGACCGCGTGGTGGGAATCGCGCGCGAGTTGGCGCTGCGCGGTGTTCCGATCGCCGGTCAGAACTTGCTGATCGATTCCGAAGTGCCGCTGGGCGGCGGCCTGAGCTCCTCAGCCGCCTTGGGGGTAGCGCTGGGCCTCGCGTTGGGCGGACCGGCTCCAGGTGGGTCGCACGCCGCACTGGAACTGGCGCGGTTGGCATGGACAGTGGAGAACGATTTTGTGGGCGTGCCGTGCGGCATTATGGACCAGTTCATTTCCGCGAACGGGCAGGAGGGCGCGGCGATTCTGCTGGATTGCAGAACGCTCGCGTGTCGCACGGTGAAGCTGCCGGAGGATGTTGCGGTGGTGACGGTGAACTCCATGATCAAGCGCGAGCTCAGCCATTCGGCGTATCGCACGCGAGTGGAGGAGTGCGCGTGCGCGGCTCGGGAACTGGGAATCGCCAGTCTGCGCGATGCGGATCAGCAGGGGTTTGATTCGCTCTCCAGTTTGAACGAGACGCTTCGCAAGCGCGCGCGTCACGTCATCACCGAGAATGCGCGCGTGAGGGCCTTCGCGGATGCGGCGGAGCGCGGCGATCTGCCGGAAATGGGACGGCTGGTGACGGAATCGCACGGAAGCCTGCGTGACGACTACGAAGTGAGCTGCCCGGAGCTGGATTTTCTTGTCGACGCGGCACTGGCGTCGCCCGGCGTTTTCGGCGCAAGGATGATGGGCGGCGGATTCGGAGGCTCGACCGTGAACCTGGTCCGGTGGGACGCCGTGGACCGGTTCAGGTCCGAGCTTTCCTCCGAATATCGGCGATTTCGCGAAATCACACCGGACATCCACGTTTGCGTCGCCTCCGCCGGAGCCTCCCAAGTAATCCCATGAGCGAGTTGCGGTGGCATCCTCTGTTGGAGCAATGGGTCGTGGTCACGGCGCATCGCCAGGAGCGGCCGCAGATGCCCGCCGGCTGGTGCCCGTTTTGTCCCGGTTCCGGGCGCGTGCCGGAGGCTTACGATGTCCATCTTTATCCCAACGATTTTCCGGCATTCTGGTTTGGCGATTCGGGCGCTCCCGGTGCTTGCGACGTAGTGTTGTACAGCCCCGAGCACAATCGTCTCCCCTCGGAGCTGACGGCCGGGCAATGGGAGAAAGTGGTGGAGCTGTGGACGCGGCGGACCGAGGAACTCCAGCGCGATCCGCGAGTGAAGCACGTCGCCGTTTTCGAAAATGCAGGTGAAGCAGTGGGCGTGACCATGCCGCATCCCCACGGACAGATCTACGCCTTTCCGTTCGTGCCGCCGAGAGTGGAGCGGGAACTGAGAGCGGCGGAGGAATTTCGCCGCCGTGAAGGTGAGTGCCTGCATTGCCGTGTTCTTGCCGATGAAACCCGCGACGGAACGCGAGTGATCGCGGAGAATTCAAGTTTTATCGCGTTTGCGCCGTCGTTCGCACGGTTTCCGTTTGAAACGCAGATCTATGCGCGACGTCATCTGCCAGGCCTGGTGCAGCTCACGGCAGGGGAAACTTGCGATCTGGCTGCGATGATTCGAACCATGCGGCGGAAGTACGACGGCCTCTTCGGATTTCCTTTACCTCTGATGATGGCCGTGCAACAGGCGTGTCATTTGTATCTCGAGTTCCTGCCACTACAGCGCAGCCCCACGAAATTGAAATATCTTGCCGCGGTCGAATCTTCGCTGGGGACTTTCCTCAACGACGTGGCTCCGGAAGAGACCGCCGAGCGGCTGCGCGCGGTTTCGGTGTGAACGCATAACCAACCGCGGGCAGCGATGCGGTTACTTCTTCCAGTGTTCGAGAATTACCCGCAACGTGTTCAGGTCGATGCCAAGGACCTGGCGGTCGCCCTCCTCAAGGGGAGCGTGCTTCTGGAGGAAATCGATGTTCTCGACCGTGCGTTCCAGACGCCCGCGCTCGCCCTCCCATTTCCCGCCCGCCACGGCCTCGCCTAGCTCGCGGAGATCCTTTACGGCCGCGTCGAATCGGTCCCGCTGTTGCTCGTTCAGCTTGTCGCGATGGACAAAATCTCCGAGATCCTTGTCGGCCCGCTGCACTCCATCTCGAACCTGCTCTCGTAAGTCGGTCACCTCGCGGGCGTGAGCCAATGGGACAAGCAAGGCAATCGCGGAAAGGGTCACAAGAGGAAAATGCCGCATGGTCACTCCAATCTGGATCGGCTCCGCCCGCAAATCCTGCCGATCCATCCGATCAATCCAATGTTACCTTACGGGTCGTCGATTCAGTGCGGCGCTACTTCAGCCCGGTCGATTGCGCACCCCCATAGAACATTGATGACGGCCTTCGGCGGTGAGCACAATGTCAACGAGCTTGATCCGATCGGATTCCGAAGCGAGTTTTTTCCAATACGATTCGAGCTGCGAATAGTTCGCCAAGCGATAATCGCATCCCGAATCGCTGAAGAGCGGCGCCGGAAAGCCGGCTTGCCGACTGCCGGCCCGACGCGGACTATAGTTTCGCCACTGCCACGACATTGTCGTCGGGCTTGCGATCCACTAGCTTGTTCCATGGATCGATGCCCGCTTTCGCCGGCACGCGGTCGACCACGATGGTGAACTCAGTCTCGGGTTTCTCGATCTTGTGCCTGGTCATGTACAGCGCCTTGCCATCGGAATCGAGCACGCCGATATCGATCCAATCCGACAACGGCAGATCCTTCTCGTCGCCCAACTCGCTCGCCTGGATCTTCTTTGCCGCTACCTTCAGATTCACCTCATACTTGCCGTCGGGCCGCTGCTTGTAAGTCGCCGATAACGCGCGATTCTCGTAGAGCGTGATCGATTCGAACATGTCCGGAATGATGTAGGCGAACTCGGGAGGCACGATCTTTCTGATCCGGTCGATCAGTTCCACGGAATTCGTGTACGGCGGATTCTGATACGCCACCGCCTGCACGAAATCGCGCAGTACCGCGTTGAGTTTGTCCTCGCCGACGTAATCCTGCAAGGCGTAGAAGATCACGCTGGCCTTGTTGTAGTGAATGTAGGGTTGATTCTCGACGCGTTCGAGCGGCAGCTCCTTTTTGCGCTCCGTTGCGCGGCCGATCAGGTACCGGTCCATTTCATATTTCAGGAATCGCCGCATCTGCGGCGCGCCGATCTCGCGCTTCATCACCATCAAGGCGGTGTATTGCGCGAGCGATTCCGAAAGCATGGTCGCGCCCTGGACGTTTCCGCCGATCACCTGGTGCGCCCACCATTGATGCGCGACCTCGTGAGCGGTCACGTAGAACGGATAGTCGACGTCCTCATCGCTGGCGGGATCAACGCGCGCGATGAAGCCGATGGATTCGGAATAAGGAATGGAGGCGGGAAACGACTGCGCGAACGACTGGTAACGCGGAAATTCCATGATGCGCAGCGTCTTGTTCTGGTACGGGCTGAAATTCGAAGTGCAATAGGCGAGCGACGCCTTCATGCCCTTCATCATCTTTTCGAGATTGTATTCATGGCCGGGCTGATAGTATATGCCGAGATCGACATCGTTCCACCGGTCGCGCACCACTGAGTAGCGCGCCGAAAGTACGGAAAAGAAGTTCAGCACCGGTCTCAATGTCCGGTATTGAAAGTAGTGGCGATTGTTTTCGGACCATTCGCGAACCATTTCGCCCGGCGCGATTGCGATCTGATCGGGATCGGTGCTGATGACGGTTTCAAACGGCACCCAATCGGAATCGTTCGAGATGTAGGTATTCTGGCGAGCCGCCATGTCGTTCAGATCCGCCATGCGAGGCTTTGGCGCGAGGCCGTACTTGCGCCGCGTGGCGTCGTCGGAAAGCTCCCCGCCTTCCTGGTAGCCGAATTGCGGAAGCATTCCGCTATTGACGAAAGTGCCGTTATAGACCACGAACGTCGGCGCTTCGTCGTTCGGAAAACCGCGCGGCTGGTAGCTAACTTCGAAATCGAGGGATCCTGTCGCGCCTGGCGCGAGCGGCCGCTCCAGTCGATACACGGCAAGATCCATCGGGCGCTGTTCGTCGATCATCTTCGCCGGCGGATCGAACTTCAAACGGTAGTGGGTCAGGCCTTCCTGAACGCTCACCAGGACCGTATCGATGGGCTTCGCCGTTTTATTCGCGATGTCGTAGTGGCCGGTGAAAGCGATTTCGCGCTGCCGGGGATGAACATCGGCATTGAATCTTACGGACGTGATACGCGGCTGAGGAAGTGCGAGGTACTTCTTGTACTCGCGCTCATAACGGACCTGAAGCAGCTCGGCTTGTTTTCGCGGCCGGTAGATGTTCAGGACGTTGGTGTTGTAGAAGATAAAGCCGCCGATCGCGATGAACACGGCGAGCGCGAGGCCAGTGATCAGCCGCTGTGGAGCTCCGAAACGCCGGTGCGCAAGATACGATCGCCACTTCCATTCCGTGGCCAGGCCGCGCACGAAGAATAGGTATCCGAGAACAGAGAGCAGCACCGCGAAGGCGATCCAATAGCCATCGAACCAGAATATCGGGCCCAGAAAATGCCCGAAACGATTCATATCCGAATACGTGAAGCCGGGGTCGGAATCGTACTGATAAAGATGATGTTCGAATCCCAGCTGGCCCATGAATGCGGTCCAGAGGTAATAGACCACCATCACGAAAAAGCCCATGTACTTGTTGTTCACGAGCGTTTGCACCGTAATGGCGAGCACGCACAACAGCCAATAACCGATCAGGTTCAGGCCGAACAATTCCTTGATATAGAGCAGTGGCTCCAGGTGGGCGTAGCCTTTGGCAAGTTGAATCGCCATGCCTGCGATCATGACCACGACATTCAGCACTACCATCACCAGGAAGAGCGCGAAAAGTTTGGAAAGGTACAGTGTCCAGCCTGGTAGCGGCAGCGCATCGACCAATTCATTGGTTCGGGCGTCGCGCTCGCGCCACACCAGCTCGCCGGAATAAAACGTGATGATGATCAGGATGAACAACTGAAACGTTCCGCCCACCAGATCGAGCATTTGATACGTGACGGGATAGGTGGGTGTGCCATAAATGTCGCCGGTGGTGCGCGCCGCAAAGATCATGAAGAGCACGCCCGCGAGCACGATCACGGCGAAATAGATGTTTTTGACGGTTTCGGTGAATCCGAGGCGCGTGAGGCGCGCGAGCGCCCGGGTGGAAAGCGCGCTCGAGAATTCCGGCCTCGCGGGAGGAGCTGCGGAAGAGAACGTGGCGGGCGCGAAGTCGGCCGCGGGAATCGCGGCCTGTTTTGCTGCCTTCACGCGTCCGCCTTCGAGTGCATATACAAACTTGAACTTGAAATAGGTGAACGCGAGCAGCGCCACAGCGAACCCGATCCACAGTAGCCGATTCCACAACAGCGCGCCTTCGAGCGTCACCAGGCGCGTATTTTTTTCGGCAATGGTCCAATACTCCGTCACGCGCCCCATGGCCAAGGAGCCGAACGGATCGATTAAAGCCGCGATGAACTTGTCTTCGAGTTTGGTGCTGATGCTGACGGCGATCAGGTAGCCGATCAACAAGATGACGCTGGTCATGTAAACCGGTGCGATCCTGCGCGTCAGCGCGGCGAGTGAAAAGAACAGTGCGCTCATCACAAACAGGTTCGGCAACACGGAAACAAAGTATGGTTGCACATACGCCCACAGATGATTCGGGCCGATGCGCACCTTGTCGAGGAACGGCATTTTGGTGGCGATCGCGAGGCCGATCGCCACGCCCGCGAAAATTGCGAGCAGAGTAAGCATCGCGCCCAGGAATCGGCCGCCGAGGTACGACGATTTCCGGATCGGCATGGTGAAAAAGAAGGAGTGCGTATTGCATTCGAAATCCTGAAAGGCGGCCTTCCCGGTTATGGCGGAGATGATCAGCAATCCGAAATAGCTTAAGAGCGAGATGAACTCCGCCAGCGAATACGGCGAGTTCACGAATACCTTGCCGCCGCCCATGGTCACCGACGCGCTTTGAAAGGCGCCGCCGGCCGTGATCATCAGCAGAAAAGCAATTCCCGCGAGGATCAGAAAATACACGTAGGTCGAAATCGCACGGAGATGCCGCGCGAGATCGAAACGAACGATCGGAATCATGTAAGCGGCCGTCCTCCTTGAACAGAACCATCTGCGGGCGGGGCGTTTGAAAACGCGCCCGCCGGGGCGGCGCCGGTATGCGAAACGCGCCAGAAATACAGGTCTTCCAAGTCCGGCTCCACGGGTTCGAAGTCTGGTTCGGGCGGCGTTTCGCCGTACACGCGAATCAGGGTCCGGCCAGTGACCAACCGGGATGAGATGACGGGGAGCTTTTCCTGGTAGGCAGCGACGTCGTTGCGCGCGATCAGCTTCTTCCAGATATGCCCGCGCAGCGATCGCGCGAGCTGCGTCGGATGGCCTTCAATCAGTACCCGGCCGAGGTGGATGATGGCCATGGATTGGCACAGATCGCTCACGTCACTGACAATGTGCGTCGAAAGGATCACAATGACGTGTTCGCCGATCTCGCTCAGCAGGTTGTGGAAGCGCACTCTTTCTTCCGGATCGAGACCGGCGGTGGGCTCGTCGACGATGATCAATCTCGGATTTCCGATCAGCGCCTGCGCGATTCCGAAACGCTGCTTCATGCCGCCGGAGAATGTCCCGAGCTTCTGATTTCGCGCGTCCCACAGGTTGGTCTGGCGCAGGAGCGCTTCGACCAGAGCGCGACGTTTGCGTCCGTTGGCGACTCCCTTGAGCTGCGCAAAATGATCGAGAAGCTGGAGCGCTGTCACTTTCGGATAGAGTCCGAATTCCTGCGGCAGGTAGCCCAAGACCTGGCGCAACTGGTCCTTCTGATTCAGCGCATCGATGGGCGCAGAGTCGCCGCTTGCAGAGTCGCCGTCGAGCGTTACAGAGCCGGAATCAGCTTCCTGCAAGGTCGCAATGATGCGCATAAGCGTCGACTTGCCGGCGCCGTTGGGGCCCAGCAGGCCGAACATTCCCGCGCCGATAGTCAGCGAGACGTGGTCAAGCGCTTGTACACCGTTCGAGTAGCGCTTGGAAAGATTCTGGATTCGGAGTTCCATAGTGGTTTCATTCTTCGCGTTCCGTCCACTTCAGGCAGCGAAGCATTTATACTAGCGCGTATGGTTCGCGCGTTCCTGATTCTATTCCTGACGCTTCCCGCTTTCGCCGCCGACAATGCGGCGAAGCTGGATGCGCTGATCGCTAGCTATCACGAGCTCGGATTGTTCAACGGCTCGGCGCTGGTGGCGGAGCGCGGACAGCCCATCCTCCGAAAAGGCTACGGCGAGGCCAACATGGAGTGGCACATTCCCAATATGCCGGACACCCGGTTTCGCCTCGGCTCCATCACCAAGCAGTTCACCGCCACGCTGGTGATGCAGATGGTGGAGAAAGGGCAGGTCGATCTCGCCGCGCCCATCTCCCGTTATCTGCCCGATTATCCTCAGCCAAATGCAGACCGCGTCACCATTCACCAGTTACTCAACCATACGTCGGGAATTCCGGGCTATACCGAATTGCCGGAGTTCGGGGGCACGGCGCGACTGCCGAGCAAGCCAGCCGAGTTTATGAAGATGTTCTCCCGGCTCGAATTGCTATTCGAGCCCGGCAGCAAGTTCAGCTACAGCAACTCGGGCTACTTTCTGCTCGGCGTTATCCTCGAAAAAATAGGCGGCAAGCCTTACGAACAAATTCTCCGCGAACGAATCTTCGATCCGCTCGGAATGAACCAGTCGGGTTACGACTCCACAAGACCTCTCTTAGAAAGGCGCGCGGCGGGCTACGATGCAACGCTCGATGGCTACGTCAACACAGGTTACCTCGACATGGGCGAGCCCTTCGCGGCGGGATCGCTGTACTCCTCTGTCGATGATCTGCTGCGGTGGGACCAGGCTCTGTACACCGAAAAAGTGCTGAGCAATGCGAGCAAGCAGAAAATGTTCACACCCGGGCTGGCCAACTACGGATATGCGTTTTTCATCCACAAAGGCGATGTGACGACGATCGAGCACGGCGGGGGTATCAACGGTTTCAATACGCAAATCACGCGCGATATCGAACTGAAGCGGCTGTACGTGCTGCTCAACAACACGGGCGGCGCTCCTTTGACAGAGATGGTGAACGGGTTGCGAGCGATCCTCGACGGCAAGGACGCGGCGATGCCGAAGACTCCAGCCGCGCCGGCGCTCTACAAGACTTGGCAAGCCTCCGGGATCGGAGCCGTGATGGAACAGTGGAAGTCCATGCGAGCCGGCACGGTTTACGACACCCGGGAAGGGGAATTGCTGCGTCTTGCGGGAACGCTGGCCGGCAAGGGAAAAACCGCCGACGCTCTGGAGCTGGCGAAGGCGGCGGACGCTCTCGCGCCGAAATCGGCGGCTGTCGCGACGTTCATGGGTCGCGTGGAGGCTGCGTCGGGGCATCGCGTCGAAGCGCTGAGGGCGTACGCTAGGGCCATCGAACTGAGCGACACACCGCGCGCCTTCCCTATCCTGACGCAGGCGATTCGCGAGTTATCGGATCTGACCCCGAAGAAGTAGTCCGCCTACTTGACGCGGATAGCGTATTCACCGGCGTTGAGCACGCCCTCGAATCGACGGCCGTCGTCAATTTGGATATCGATCGTTGCGTGCGGACTTATCGGACTACCGCCATCGACGATGACGCGTACAGTCCGATCCGCGGCGCCGGGCGCCACGCTGGCGCGGGCCGTGAAACTTGCCCACTTGCCCTCGGCCTGTAGCAGCCCCGCCTCGGTCATGCGGATTTCCGTGTTGGCTTTCGCGTCAAGGAAGCGGAATGTGCTACGGAGTTTGTCGGCCGCGTTGCCGCCAGCGGTCTGGTTCAGGTCGATCGTGACGTTCTTCGCCTTCACCGAAAGAGATCGCGCTGCCTGCGTCCGCATGGGGCGACTGGGCATATTTTCCGCGCGGCTCAGAACACGTCCGCCCTGCTCGCCGGTGACTTTGCCGTCGCGAAGGGCGATGCGTCCGTTCACCACAACGTCGCGGATTCCATCGGACGGAAGCGTGGGCTGCTCATACGTGGAGTGGTCGATGATCGCCGCCGGATCGAACACCGTGATGTCCGCCGCCATACCCACGGCCAGGAAACCACGATCGGCCATGCCGATGATGCTGGCCGGCAGGCCGGTCATCTTGCGGACTGCATCCTCGAGCGTGAGCGCGTGGGTCTCCCGGACGTAATGCCCCAAGACGCGCGGAAATGTTCCGAAAAACCGGGGATGCATGCCTGGAACCTGCTCGGACGCGCCGCAATCGCAGGCGATCGCGCTGCCGGGAAATCGCAGAAGCTCGACCAGATCGCCTTCCGAGCCGAACTTCAGGATGGCCGACGGACTCTCTTTTTCGAGAATGCGAATGATCGTTTCACCCGCACCGGCATTCATTTCGCGCATGTAATCGGTGAGCGTGCGCTGTTTCGACGGGATATCGATGTTCTCCGGTGTCAGAAACCGCGCTTCAATGGCTTCTTCGATTTCGCGTGCGATACGCGGCCGGAGTTCCGGATAGTGGAAGCGCTTCAACATTTCGTCTTGGCCGCCCTCCACGGCCCAGGCTGGGACCAGGAGCGCGCCTAATCCAGTTTGGCCGGCAAGATAAGGGTAGACGTCGGCAACGGTTTCATGTCCCCGCGCCGACGCGGCCCGCATCATGGCAAGGGCTCTTGGTGCGTTGCCCTGCTCCTTTCCCTGGACTTTCATGTGGGTGATAACGGGCATCGTGTTCGACTTTTCGCCGATCTCGATGGTTTCGGCGATCCCCGCCAGGCTGCTGTACTTCGATTCCGGCGTCAGGCGATCGTGATTCGGAAAGTTTGTGCGCCAGGTTGATGCGGCCTTCATCACGGCAATTACTTCCTCGGTGCGCGCGAAGTATGCAGGCTTGTAATCCAGACCCGCGGATACGCCCCATGCACCCTGCTTGAGGTTCGCTGTGAGCAGGTCCCGCATCTTCTGGATCTCCTCGACCGAAGGCCGGCGGTCGGTCCGCCCAACCACGGAAGCCCACACGGAGTTGAACCCAACATACGCGCCGAGGTTTAGCGCGAGACCGTTGGCGCTGAAATCCGCGAGTTGCTTCGCAATGGCAGTCCTCCCTGAGCCATCCGCATTGATAATCTCCGTAGTCACGCCTTGGGTCAACATATTGACCGCCGCCCGCACGCCGGCTGGCGTGGCATGGCTGTGAAGATTCACAAAACCCGGGGCCACGACGAGACCGGTGACGTCAAGATCCACTTGCGCCTTTTCGGCGCTTAAATCGCCAATCCGATAAATGAAACCATTACGTACCGCGATATCCGCGCGGAACGGCTTGGAGCCAGTGCCATCGACGATGGTCCCGTGACGCAGGATGACGTCGCTTCCGGATTGTGCCAGAGCTACGGCGCAGATCAGCAGAGGCAGCATCGCTGGCAACGTCGCTCGTTTTACAGAGCAGGCGCCACGGATTTGGCACATGTGGCGAATTCCCCTTGGCTCATTTCGAACTCGCATGTTGGACGATTTTAGCCGATTCACAAGATCCAGTTCGAACAGCGCTCTCGAAAGCTGGGGACGGGCCGATAACACTCGGCATTACCTTCACGTTCCGGCTTGTGCTCGACAAGCGCCCATTATCATTTAACCCAAATGCCCTTTTCGGCTGCTATCGCCAAGGAGACTATGAAAGAAGTTCTCCGCGCCCCACGCTAGCGCCTCGCTCGTGGACTCGTAGTCCGTCATGCGGGAGGGTCTTCGCGATGCGCTGAAAAGCGCCGGCTAGCTTCCCCCAGTAATCTCAAGTCCTTCACAGCCGGTACAGCAGCTCCTTCGCTACCGCAACCACCCGTTCCGGCTCAAAACCGAATTTCCGCTGGAGTTCCTTCAGCGGCGCTGACGCTCCGAAGGTCTTCATCCCGATGATCTGGCCGGAATCGCCAACGTATCGCTCCCATCCGAACGTCGAGGCCTGCTCGATCGCCACACGCGCTTTCAACGCGGGCGGCAACACGCTGTCGCGATACTCCCGGCTCTGATCATCGAAGATGTCCCAGGACGGCATCGACACCACTCGCGAGCGGATGCCTTCGGCAACCAACGCCTCGTGCGCATCCACGGCCAAGCTGACTTCACTCCCGGTGGCGATGAGGATCACGTCGGGACTCCCGCCCGGCGCGTCCGCTAATACGTAAGCCCCGCGGGACAAGCCCGATGCCGCTGCATACCTGGTGCGGTCGAGAGTCGGCAAGGGTTGGCGCGACAATACGAGCACCGCGGGCTTATGGCGAAGTTGCAGGATGTAGCGATACGCTTCGACCACTTCGTTGGCATCGGCGGGCCGCAGCGTCACCAGACCGGGGATGGCGCGCAACGATGCGAGGTGTTCCACCGGCTGATGCGTCGGGCCGTCTTCTCCATCTCCCATCGCGTCGTGCGTGAAGATGAAGATCGCGGGCAGTTCCATGAGCGCCGAAAGCCGGATGGCGGGGCGCGCGTAATCACTGAAGATAAAGAAGGTCGCGCCGAACGCGCGGAGCTTGGAGAGCGACATGCCGTTGACGATGGCCGCCATCGCGTGCTCGCGGATGCCGTAGTGCAGATTCTTACCGGTCGGCGTTTCGGCCTGGAGATCGCCGGCGCCCGCGTAGGTCAGCAGTGTCCGGTTGGATGGTCCCAAATCGGCTGAGCCTCCAAGGAACCAGGGAATATTTTGAGCGACCACGTTCAGTACCTTGCCCGACGCATCTCGTCCCCCCATGCCTTTCGCGTCCGAAGGAAAAACCGGCAAATTGCGATCCCATCCGGCCGGGAGCTCACGCCGCTGCATCTGGCCGATTTCAGTCGCGAATTCGGCGAATGCAGCGCGATAGCCATCGAAAAGCTTCCTCCATTCGCGCCGGGCCGTCGCGCCACGCGTTCCGATTCCGGCGGCGAAGTGATCATACACGCCGTCCGGCACGAGGAACTTCGCATCCTCGGGCCATCCGTAGCCGCGTTTGCAAAGGAGGATTTCCTCTTCGCCGAGCGGCTCGCCGTGGGCATCGGCGGTGTCCTGCTTATGCGGAGCGCCATATCCTATATGGCTGTCCAACACAATAAATGTGGGCCGGCCTTTCGTGTTTCGAAAGATTTCGAGCGCGTGCTCGATGCGATCAGTGTCGTTGGCGTCGCGCACCCGCAGGACGTTCCAACCGTAACCTAGAAATCGCGCGGCCACGTCCTCGGTGAACGTGATGCGCGTGTCGCCTTCGATGGTGATGTGATTGTTGTCATAGATCCAACAGAGATTGTCGAGACCAAGATGCGCGGCCAGAGAAGCCGCTTCAGACCCAACCCCCTCCATGAGACAACCATCTCCGCAGACCGTGTAGATGTTGTAGTCGAAGATCTGGAAACCAGGCCGATTGTAGCGGGCGGCGAGCCACTTCTCAGCGATCGCCATACCAACGCTGGTGGCAATGCCCTGGCCGAGCGGCCCAGTAGTCGTTTCGACGCCGGAAACCCAGTGGTACTCAGGATGGCCCGGCGCCCTACTGTCGAGTTGGCGAAAATGGCGGATGTCATCAAGAGTCACGGACGGCTGCCCCAGCGTCTCGTATTCGGCATCCACGGCTTGAGTCCTGGTGAGGTGCAACACCGACCAGAGCAGCATCGACGCATGACCGTTCGAAAGCACGAACCGGTCGCGGTTGGGCCAGATCGGGTCCTGAGGATCGAAGCGCATAACTCGATTCCAGATGGTGTAGACCAGCGGCGCGAGCGCCATCGGGGTGCCGGGATGTCCCGACTTGGCTTGCTGGACTGCGTCCATCGAAAGCGTGCGAATCGTGTTGATACACAGTTGATCGATATCCGGTGATACTGTCAAAGCTTGTGTAGTACTCATGGTGTGGTCCTCGTTATGCTCCTTGTTTGTGGTCGGCGCCCGGCGCGCCCGCTGCCGCGGTCCGCAGTTCGAGCGCCTGGACGTGGCGGATCCAACCGGCGGGAATGGACTCGTCGCCGAACAGATGTTGAGGCATCTGCGTTTTCTCGGATCGGGCCACGACCCAAAGTATACGTCAAGCGCGATTGAGCGCCGGATAAGTCAACGTCATCCACTGGCGATGGCCGGTCACCGCTACGTCCACGTCCCTGTTCTTGAACACCGCCCAACGGCCGCCTGGGACAGGTTGCGGCTCGATTCGATGCGGCGATCACCGAATCGAGGTCGACTGCATGACGGCGGTCGAGGTAGTACTCATCTTCTCGAACTGGACTGGCGCCGAAGCGCGCAGTCGTCCAGAAGGTAGTCATCGGCGAACGCGTCATGAAAGATTATTTATAGAAAACCCTTTGACGGTTTGCGGAATTCGTGAGAGAATTAAGCCGTGTTGAGGCTGTATACATATTCGGGTAGCGCGCGCGGGCAGATGATGCTCGCGTCGGCACAACCGCGGATATCTGTCGCCAAAGGCACGACCACCACGATTCACAGCGGAGCGTTTGGCGTCACGCCAAATACCCGACGTGGGCAGGTCGCCGTTAGACCGTAAGCCCCTAACCCCAATCATTTTTCTATTTGCGGGCAGAGGTGTAGCTGGTGCATGCACATAACCTCTGAGGCGCCAGGCGCACTGGCCGTTAACGTCTGTTGCATTTGATAACAACGTTAATTTCCGTGTCCGCAATCACTTATCGCCGGAGTAGCTTAAGAGGAAAAGCTCTGGTCCTGTAAATCAGCGTTGGGATTTCAAGTATCCCCTCCGGCTCCAGTTATTTAAATATTCTGGGTAACTAACTCTGGTCTCTTACTCAGATCCAATGCGGGGTTGACCGAGCGCCTCAGGTGGCAGTCTTCCAAACTGCAAAGCCGGGTTGGACTCCCGGACTCCGCTCCATATTCGGGGTGCTAGCTCAATGGGAGAGCAGTCGGCCTGCAACCGACCGATGAGAGTTCGATTCTCTCGCATTCCACCAAATTGCGTGACGGTGGCCGAGTGGCTTAGGCGGCAGCCTGTGGAGCTGTCCACGAGCGTTCAATTCGCTCCCGTCACCCCAGATGTGGCCGTCGTCCAAGGGATAGGGCTTCGGTTTCCTAAACCGAGAATCGGCGTTCGAGTCGCCGCGGCCATACCGGTTTTGAGCGTGCCGGCGTAGCTCAATCGGAGAGAGCGGTCGCCTCCGGAGCGACAGATTTGCGGTTCGAATCCGCTCGCCGGTTCCAGTTCTTTGACATTTGAATTTCATTTTGCGGAGTGGAGGAGTCTGGTCAACCTCGTCGGCGCCGGAAGCCGAAGCGCGCCGGTTCGAATCCGGCCTCCGCAACCATCGCGAGGTAGAGGAGCCTGGCTTATCTCGTCTGTTTTGGAAACAGAAGCACGCTGGTTCGAATCCAGCTCTCGCGACCATTTTTCTCTTGACGGGTATCCGAGTTGGTAGCAGGAGCCTGACTGTTAATCAGGAGGGATTACTTCCCCACCGCTGGTTCGAGTCCAGCCCCGTCAGCCATGCCCCGTTAACTCAATGGCAGAGTGCGGAGCTTACATCTCTGTTGCGGGTGTTCGATTCACTCACGGGGTACCAGTCTTGCTTCCATAGCTCAGCGGCAGAGCAGACGACCGATAATCGTCCGATAGATGTTCGATTCATCTTGGGAGCACCATGCGCCCGTCAGCCAATTGGACAGGCCAAACGCTTCTAACGTTTGAACGGCGGTTCGAATCCGTCCGGGCGCTCAAGGAGACGCCCACCGATTGTAGTGATGACGGGCGCGATGCTCGTCTTGATAAATAGAAAAAAGTGACGTACGCCGAGGTCGGTTAGTGGTAAGCCGCCAGTCTTTGAAGCTGGCTTCGACCGTTCGATTCGGTCCCTCGGTGCCATCCCTCTCTAGCTCAGCGGAAGAGCAGCAGGCTCATAACCTGAAGGCGCCTGGATCATCACCAGGGAGAGGGACCACGCAGGCGTGACAGATCGGATTTATGTACTCGCCTTTTAAGCGAGATCAGGCTGGTTCGATTCCAGCCGCCTGCACCAGGTTCTCGGGTCGCTACCACCAGCGGAGGTGGACTCGCCTTTTAAGCGAGACGCGGTGGGTTCGAGCCCCACGCGGCCCACCAGTTTTGATATGGCGCTACCGTCCGCTGGCGCTACCATGTCCCGTTGGTCCAATGGAACAAGACACAACGCTACGAACGTTGAAATTCGGGTTCGAGTCCCGAGCGGGATACCAAGTTCGCGGGGTCGAAGGCAAACCGGCCGAGCCGCCTCCCTGTCACGGAGGAGAAAGCGAGTTCAAGTCTCGTCGATCCCGCCAACGTATCGTCCCCGTTTCTTCAGGCGGTAAGAAGACGGATTCGCGACTTGCGAAATGAGAGCTCGACTCTCTTGCGGGACGCCAGGTTGACCGCCGAAACTTGACACCGCGCACCACTACTAAAAACGCGCGGCGGCGGTCATTCGTTTGTGGCTGGATAGCTGAGATGGACTAGCATCGGTCTGAAAAGCCGACCACGGAGATTCGAGCGCTCCTCCAGCCACCAAAGTTTGCAGGGGATTAGCAAAGCGCACAAGACGCCTCGCTAGCGGTTTAGTTTGGTGGGTATGTGGACACGCGTCTCCGCGAGCACGCTCTGGCTAGCTGGATTGACGCTCGCTTCGATGATCGCCATCGCCGCACCGCCCGCGCCGGGGCCCATCAGGACTGAGCCTAAATTCCAGCCATCCGCCGGCGGCAGGGGCAGATACTTTCCCACGATCGCGAGCACCGAAACCCGAGCCATGACTCCCAGCGGCGCGCCGAGGGCGAGCGACACCATCATCAGCCATCCGATTTGCAGGAAAAACAACGCCGCCAGTTGCGGACTTCGCGCACCCAGCGTTTTCATGATCGCGAGCGCGGGCATGACGTCTTCCACATGCTGGCGAACCGCGATCGCGACTCCGATTGCTCCCAGCACCAGCGCCAGGAACGCAGTCACCCCCAGAAACGAAATCGCGCTCTCGGTCTGCTGCGGATAGGCGGCCCGATAGTCGCGAACACTCCCGTCGGGGAATACGCTTTCCAAAAACCGGCGCGCCCCGTCGAGATCGGAGCCCGGGGGAAGGCGCAGCAGAATGCGCGTTTTCACCGAGTTTCCGGATTGCTCGACGTCGGTGCGGCGATAGGCTTCTCGCGAGATGATGCAGCGCAGCCCAATTCCGAGATTACCGGAAAACCGATCCGGCTCGGCTTGAATCCGCGCGGTGATGCGGAACGGCTTTCCGGCGATCTGAATCGAGTCGCCTACCTGGACGTTCAAGTGCTCCAGTACTTCGCTTGAAACCGCGGCGGTGTCGTCGCCGAGCGCCGGTGCGATACTTTCCTTCCATGGATCCGAAACGCTTCAACACGATATTCAACCGCTATGGTCACATCGTCCTCACGCAAAATCCGCTGCCCTATTTGCAACGGGCGGATGTGATCGAGGTGCCGAGGGAAGTGTTCGTGGCGATCCGCAATGTGCGGCATCTGGAACTCCGTCCCGCGCGGAAAGACGCGTGTTTGCAACTCTCCGACGGAGGCGTCGATCGCGTCTCATCGCAGGACCATCAGATCACGATCGAAGGAGGGGCGCCGTGGGCTGCCGAGGCCGGCTCGCATGGAATTCGCGTTCTCAGCGCGCGCCCGCTTCGCCTGGAATCCCTCTCCACCACAGCTCGGCCGGATATTGCCGAGCTGTTGCAGGATTATCGCTTTGTGAAATCCGGATTCGCTCTCCGGATTTCGAGCGCCGACGGAAAGCCGCTTCGCGCGGACGAACTGGTCCTCTTCGCGATCGGCACTTCGCAGGGGGACCCCGTCTGGCCTGCTGCGGTTGTCCGTAACGTAGTGACACTTTTACAGGCCCCCGACAAACCCCGACGGATTTCCGCGGATTTCCGCGGATTTCCGCTAGACACTGTGATTTGTGTATGATACGCTCCCCTTAGCAAAGGAGGCTCGTACCTTGATGCGGCTTTGGATTGCCTGTTCCCTCGCGAGCGTCGCGGCGGTTGCAGCTGACGTTCCTGCTTCGAATATCACCTTTAACGGGGATGTCCTTCCGGTCCTCCAGGCGAATTGCCAGAGCTGCCATCGGCCCGGCCAAATCGCTCCAATGTCGTTCCTGACTTACGAGAGCACCCGTCCCTGGGCCAAGGCCATCAAAGCCGCCGTGCTCTCCAAGAAAATGCCGCCGTGGTTTGCCGATCCCAGCGTCGGACACTTCGCCAACGATCGTACGCTCAAGCCTCACGATGTCGAAGTTCTGGCAAGGTGGGCCGACAGCGGCTCCCCGCTCGGTAATCCCCAGGACGCCCCTGCCGCTATCAAATGGCCCGAGAATGGATGGCAGATCAAGCCGGATTACATCGCGCAGGGCAACACCTTCACCGTCGCCGCGCATCCGCCGCATGACGTGATCGAGTGGATGACGGTCACCATGCCCACCGGCTTTACCAAGGACACCTGGGTCACTTCGATCGAGATCAAACCCTCCGATCCAGACGTGACGCATCACATCTGCGTGAACTTCCGTGCGCATGGGGAAGGCGTCAAATACGACGTCCCGACCTGGACGGACAAACCGCGCGACGAGAGCGGGAGTGCGCTGCCTCGGACCGCGGCTCAGATAGCCGCCGATCCGCGTGCAGCTGCCGCGGCTGCCAGTGATGACGCCCGCCGCCGCGACGCCGCTGCGAACCCCGGCGAAATCGCTGGATGCTACGTTCCCGGCGTGGGCGCGTTCGACTATCGCCCCTACCAATCGGCTCGCTTAATCAAGGCTGGCACCGACATGGTGTTCTCGCTGCACTACACGCCCAACGGAAAGGAAACCAAGACTCACACCGAGATTGGTTTCACTATCGCGCAGCAGGAACCCAATCGCCGCTACGCGTACCTAGCGACTTCTTCTCCGCCCGATGCGGATCATTTCGCGATTCCGCCGAACAATCCCAACTGGTTGAGTCCGCCCGCCGAGGCGACTTTTGCGGAGGACGCCGAGCTGGTCTGGATGATGCCCCACATGCACGTCCGCGGCAAAGACATGTCCTACAAGCTGATCTTTCCGGATGGAAAAGAGCAGATGATCCTGAACGTGCCGAACTACGATTTCAACTGGCAGCTCGGCTACGCAATGGAGACTCCGATCAAGGTTCCGAAAGGCACCAAGCTGGTCGGCATTGCGCACTTCGATAACTCCGCGAACAACAAATTCAATCCGGACCCGAACCGCACGGTTTACTACGGCGACATGACCTGGGAAGAAATGATGATGCCCTTCTTCGCCGTGACGGTCGACAAAGACATCGCCCCCAGCAAGATCCTGAAGCGCGGCGTGTTCGTCCGTGACGGGGCATGAGGAATTTTTTCCTCTTTACAACCTGGCCTGCGGTGGGTGAATTACTAATTTCGCCCCGAAGGGGCCTTACAAAGGAGCGGAAGCTCCTCCTTGATCGGCCTGACGCTGCTATTCGTCGGGACCTCGATGCGCGGTGGTGTCCTGGTCGACCGAGTCTTCCTCTTATCGGTCATGCCTAGGGCTTGATCGCCGCGCGCAGGAACGCCAGGATCGCATTCAACTCGGTGTCGCTATATGCGCTGATCGCCGACGAATGCTTCCAGGAACTCTCGTCGCGGATCGTCACCGCTCCCGGTTCGATGCTCCGCTGCACAGCCGGCGCCGAGGTTAGATCGAAAAGAACGGTCCGGCTCTTGCCTTGGCTTACGACCAGCGCGGGCATACTTTCGCCGTTCATTACGGCCGTCTTGACGGCGGGAGTCGCCAGCGATCGCAGCGCGGCGGCATCCGCCGGAACTTTGCCGATGGGCGACGCAACCGCGATCCCCACGCCGCTCACCTCATGACAGGTGGCGCATCGTCCATAGCTGCGCGTGGCGTCGTAGAAGAGTTCGCGGCCATGCGCGGCTTCCACCGAAAGCGAAGGCCCCGCCGGCATGCCTCGCTGCCCGGTTATCGGGGAGGGTGTGAGCCCATTCAAGCTCCCCACGTAGGCGATCACGGAGACGAGCTCCAGCCTGGAAAGAGTGGTTCCGAACGCCGGCATGGCGGTGCCGGGAACACCACGCGTGGTGACGCCGTTGATGTAGGCTTCCTCGAATCCGCGCGCCGCGAGCCGCGGAGCACCGCCGCCCGATCCGCCTTTGAGAGCATGACAGTATCCGGTAGCGCAACTCTGGTTGAAAACCTTCTCGCCTTGGGCCAGCAATTCCGCGGGGCTCTGGGCCCACGCGCTTGCGACTATCGAAACTACGAGCAAAACGCGGATCACCTCGCTCCCTCCGGCAAGGCGAATACCACCAGCGCCGATCCGTTGCGGAAACGATTCGAATCGTGCAGCAGACCGCGCACCATGCTTGCCGCGATCGATCCCCATCCGGTCGGTGTTGCCACGTACTGCTTGCCGTTCACCGAGTAAGTCACGGCCGACCCGCGATGCCCGGCGCCGGTTTGAAAGCTCCACAATTTCGTCCCGGTCTTGGCATCTAGTGCAAAGAAAAATCCTTCCGGATCGCCCGTGAACACCAGATCTCCGGCAGTCGCGAGCAGCGACGCTAACACGACATTCTTGTATGGATACGTCCAGGCGCGTTTCCCGGTCAGAGGATCGTAAGCGTCGATGTGGCTGTAATCGGTGCGATCCGTTGGCATGTCAAGGATCCAGTTGCCGCCGAGGAATCCGTTGCCCTCGCGTGGCTCCTGCCGGTTCGCGATCAGTTTGGTGCAAATCTCGAGGCTTGGTGTGTACACGAACCCGGTGCGCGGCGAATATGCGTTCCCGTTCCAGCTCTTGCCTCCCACCGGACTGGGGCAGACATCCACGGGATGGCCGGGCTCCGGCTCGACGCGTCCCACCCATTTGCCGTCCTCGGTGATGCCTTTGACCCAGGTGTGCAGCTCGACGATCGGAAACGCTTTGATGTACTCGCCGGTTGCGCGATCGAGCGTGAACGCGTATCCACTCTTGTTGACGTGCACCAGCAGTTTGCGCAGCTTTCCTCCTACTTCGCGATCGATCAGGATGCTTTCATAGGCGGCATCGTAATCCCAAACATCCTTGGGGACCTCTTGGTAATACCAGCGCAGCTTGCCGGTATCGGCATCGAGCGCGATTACGCTCGCAGTATAGAGATTTAGTCCGTCTTCGCCCTTTCCGCCCGGATCGCGATCGCCCGCGTACAAATCGGATGCCGCATTGCCAGTTCCCCAATACACGAGGTTCAGGGAGGAATCGTACGACCCGGTCATCCACGGAGCGCCGCCGCCGAATTTCCAGCTATCGCCCTTCCAGGTTTCGTTGCCCTTCTCGGTGGGGCCGGGAATCGTGAAAAAGCGCCATGCCAAGCGGCCGGTCTTGATATCGAACGCGGCCAGATACCCGCGCAGGGCGCCGTCGCCGCCGGTTTCACCGACAATTACTTTGTCCTTAGCGATCAGTGGCGCGCCATTAATCGCACAGCCGCATTGCTTCGAGTCGTTGACCGCCACCTTCCATTCTTCCCGACCGGTCTTTCGATCTAGCGCGACCAGATAATCGTCATAGGTGCCGACGAACACGTTCCCGCCTGCGACCGCCACGCCGTGGTTCTGCGCATTCGCGCGCCCCTTCGGCAGCGGATATTCGTAATTCCAAAGCAGAGTACCGGTAGCGGCATCGAGCGCGAACACCTGGCCGCGCGAAGTGGAGAGATACATCACGCCATCGACGACGATTGGCGTCGATTGGAGCCCTTGCTCATAGTCACCCGTCTGAAAAATCCAAGCGGGAGCGAGCTGCTTGACATTGTTGGCATTGATTTGATCGAGCGCGCTGTAACGCCAGGACAGCTGCGTCCCGCCATAGTGGGGCCAATCGGCTCGAGTCGCACCGTCGGCGGGCCCGCTTTGCGCAACCGCGGTGATGGCGAGAAAAAAAGGAAGCACTCGGACGGCTATGGTCATGATGAGCTCATCATAGTAGAAACTCACCGTGCAAGGTCCGGAAACTCCTGTCCGGCTCACCACGTCTTGTTTTGCTGCATGAACGGTTTCGAGGTCAAAAGGTAACACGGCAGAGGCTGACGATGCACGGTAGTGAGCTGTCAGCTGCGATGGAACGGTATCAACCATTGAACAAAGCCTGTCGGCAGGCGATGCTCCTGGGCAATCCTATATATTGGCGGCCGCACCAAGCGCCAAAGGACGTTGAATGCGTCGATTCGAAGGCGCCTGCGCGACCTCCAGGGACGTCGCTTGCGCGCGACAAAACTCTAGTGCGCTCTCCAGGTATTCGGTGGCGTCGGGCCGCTGTGAAAGAATGATTCGGGCATCATGACTCCGTCTTTCTTAAAGAAGACTCCATCCTTCATGACGCAACGCACGTCGCGAAGGGTATCGATCGTCTCCAGGGGGTTCGCGCGCAGTGCGATCAGATCGGCCGGCAAACCAACCTTGATCGGCCCCCGTTTATCGTAGATGTCGGAAACCTGATAGCCATTGATGGTCAGGATTTTGAGAATCTCCCGCGTGGGGATGTCAGCGTCTTTCCAGCTTTTCAGGAAATCGATCACCACTTGGCCGCGCGTCATCCCGGGGATGTAGTAATCGGCATCCGTCGAAAATGCCATCTTGACATGATTGGCGTACGCGTTCTTGAGTCCGTCCTCCTGACGCCGGTAGCGGTCCTGCGCTTGCGGCGTGTTACCGGTGTGATACTCGGTCAACGGCGTCTCGGTTCCAACGCGCCAGATTCCTTTTCTCGCCATCGCCTTGTGAGCTTCGTCGTCGAGAGCGCCGGAATGTTCTATGGACCAGATGCCGGCCTCGATCGCTCGCATCGCGCCGGGGTGTGTTTGAACGTGCCCCGCGACTTTGAGACCCGACTTGGCTGCCTCCGATACGAATAGCTTCATTTCATCAACCGTGTAACCGTACGACTTGCAGTCCACGCAAATCTTGATGACCTTCGCGCCATATAAGATATTGCGGCGGACCGCCTTAATGATTTCGTCGTTGGTGTCCGCGTTCAGATATTCGGGATAGATCAGCGACTCACGCTCCGGCACGGGTGTGAACTGGCCGCCGAATCCTCCGATGATGAGCCCGGAGTTGATGAGCGTCGGTCCGGGAACCCATCCCTGTTCGATAGCCACGCGTAGAGCCGTGTCGGCGTAGTTCGCATTATTCCCCAGGTCGCGCACAACGGTAAATCCCGCGGACATCATAGTGATGCCGTTGGAGACCGCCTGGATGGCGCGAAGCGCAGTTGAATCGAGGACGCTAGTCAGGTAATAGCTGTTGTGCTCAGGCTCTTCCTTGTACGTGAGCGCGAGGTGATTGTGCGCATCCACTAATCCGGGCGAGACGTAATACTGGGACATGTCGACGACGTTGGCGCCCGCCGGAATCGACAGGTTCGCGCCGATGGCTGTGAATTTTCCATCCTGGATGAGGACGATCTGATTTGCGGTGACTGTGCCGTTCTCGGGATCGACCAGGTGGCCGACGCGGAGAGCCGTGAGCTGAGAGGCGCCTTGAGCCAGGATCAAGCCTGGCGCGATCAGCGGGAGAGCCAGTGCGAAGTGCAAGATGTTTTTCGTCATGAGCTTTCTTTATTCCTGGGGCAATGCGAACGCGACAATACTGCTTCCTGAAGGAGCGCCGTTCTTGCCTCCCCCGCATACGATGACGACGAACTCGCGACCTTTGATCTCATAAACGGACGGAGTTGCATTGCCCGCAGCCGGGAGTTCCGTTTCCCACAGCAGTTTCCCGGTGAGCTTGTCGAAAACGCGGAATTTCTTGTCGAAATTCGTGGCGCCGATGAAAAGGAGTCCGCTGGCCGTGACCACGGGACCGCCGTAGTTATCGCTGCCCGTGTTTTTGATTCCTTTCGCGACCAGCTCGGGATACTCGCCGAACGGAATCTGCCACCGAATGTCACCCTTGTTTAGATCGATGGCGTTGAGCGTGCCCCAAGGAGGCGTGATGGGCGGATACCCGTCAGGATCGCGAAAGAGAATATAGCCTTCGTTTCGATACTTGAGCCAGTTGGGATCCTTCGACGCGACGTTTGGATCGATCGCAGTAGTGTCGCGGCCAGTCACCAGAAACTCGACAATGTCATTCACGCCGCGGCCCAAATGGCTGAAACCCGGCATCCGCCCGGTTCCCTCACGGATGATACTTGCGAGCTGGTTGCGCGACTGGGTCTTTGAAACATCGACAAGGGAGGGAAACGTCGGCGGCGCGCCTTTGCGGTCGTCACCATGGCAGCTTGCGCAATTGTTCTTATACAGCGACGTGGTGTCGTGGGTCACCATGCGGATGACCCACGGTTGCTCATTGGAATTGACGTACAGCAACCCGGTGGCAGGATCGAACGCCGCGCCGCCCCATTCACCGCCGCCGTCGGTTCCGGGGAACAGGATGGTTCCGCGAAGACTGGGCGGCGTGAAGATTCCCTTCGAGTCGAGCCGCCTGAAGATTTCAAGCACTGCCGCATGCGCTTCCGGCGTGCGGCGTGTGATCATGTCTTCTGTGAAATTCTGGCGCGTGAAAGGCGGCGGCTTTACGGGGTACGGCTGCGTTTCCGAAAGCTTCTCGCCATCGAGGAGCGAGGGCAGCGTTTTGCGGTACGCAATCGGAAACAGCGGCTCCCCCGTTTTTCGATCCAGAACGAAAACGTATCCGGTCTTGGCGATCTGAGCCACAGCGTCGACGCTTCGGCCGTTCCGCGTCACTGTAACCAGACTCGGAGCCGCCGGAAAATCGAAATCCCAGACGTCGTGCTTGATGCCCTGGAAATGCCAGACGCGGTGGCCGGTACGCGCGTCGAGCGCGACCACGCAATCGGCGAACAGATTGTCACCGATGCGATTGGCGCCATAGAAATCGAACGACGCCGAACCAGTTGCCGCGAAGATCATCCCGAGCTTCGGGTCGACGCTCAAGCCGGCCCACGCGTTGGCGCCGCCTGAGATTTTGTACGCGTTCGGGGGCCAGGTATCGTACCCGAACTCGCCCGGATGGGGGATGGTGTGAAAGGTCCAGCGCATCGCACCCGTGTTAACGTCGAAAGCGCGGATGTCGCCGGGCGAACCGGGCAGCGTTTCAGGAACGGTGCTGCCCAGAATGATCATGTCCTCGAAGATCACGCCCGGACTGCTGGCGCTTACCGAGAGACCTTCGATTGGCCGATCAAGCCCCTTTCGAAGATCGATTCGGCCATCGTCTCCGAACTTCTGGATTGGTTTCCCGGAGCGGCGGTCGAGCGCCCAAAGGTAGTTGCGGTGCGTGAAGAACACGCGATCCTTGTACACGGTCACGCCGCGATGACGGTAGCGCCGCTGGGGCTGGCCGGTCACATTCGGGTCGAAGCTCCAGACTTCGCGCCCGGTCTGAGCGTCGACCGCGATGACGCGGAGTTTGGGCGTGGTGGCATAAAGGATCCCATCGACAACGATTGGATTGCTCTGCATCTCGGAATCCTTGAAGGAATCGTGCGCGTCGTAAGACCAAGCCACCCTAAGGCGCGTGACGTTATCACGATTGATCTGCTTCAATTCGGAATAGCGGATGTTATTGGAACCGCCATTGACGGGCCAGCCGGCATCGGCGGCCGACGCGCACAAGCCAGCCAGCAGATAAGCGACTACGCTCAACATATGGGCATTCACAGGGCAGATTCTATCTCAATTGGGTCCGGCCTGCTACAAGGGAGGGCAACAGGGAGGGCAACTGGGAAGTCTCCAGGTCGCGCCGAAAATAATCCGTATAATCAGCGCATGAATCGGCGCAGCGCACTGGCGCTTTTATCTGCGACTGTCGCGAAAGGATTTGCGAAAAATGATCGTGTAGTTATCGCGGGCGCCGGCATTATCGGAGCTTCGATCGCTTATCACCTGGTCAAGCGTGGAGCGCACGTCACGGTACTCGAAAGGCAGTGGCCGGGCGCCGGCGCGATAGATAAGTCCTTCGCCTGGATCAACTCGTTTTCCAAGCAGCCGCGATCCTACTACGATCTCAACCTTTACGGCATCGCCGGCTGGCAACGGTTGTCGCTTGAGTTTGCGGATTTAGAGATACAGTGGGGCGGCAGCGTTCAGTGGGCCACAGGCGACGAAGGCGACCGGATACGGCAGACCGTAGCGCGCCTAGAGCAATGGGGTTACGCGGCGCATCTGGTCGAAGAACGAGATATCTCGAAGCTCCTGCCAGCCGTCGTGTCCGGTCCGGTCGGCGCGGCATGCTTCGCCGAACAGGAAGGCACCGTCGATCCGATGCAGGCGCTGAGAACGCTGCTCAAGAATGCGCAGAAGCTGGGAGCGAACGTTGAATATCCTTGCGCCGTGACGGGGATTTCCGTCGCCGGCGGGCGCGTGACCGGAGTAAAAACCACTCGTGGGACGGTAGAAACAGACTTTCTGGTGCTCGCGGCGGGGGTGGATACCCCAGTTCTGGCCCGCATGGTGCAAGTCAATGTGCCGCTGAAAGAATCTCCAGGGGTACTGGCACACACAGCGCCCATGAGCCGAATATTGGATCGCCTCGCGTTCGGCCCAGGCGCGAATATCAAACAAAACCCCGATGGCCGGATCGTGACGGGAACCGATTTCGGTCCGGCCGCGACCATCGATGCAAGCCGGGAGGCTGGTGAAAAACTGCTGGAGCGCGCGCAACGTTTTGTACCGAGTATTAAGGATGCTCGTCTTGAAACAGTGACCCTGGGGTATCGTGTACTGCCGAAGGACGATCATCCGATCGTCGGATTCCTCGATGGATGGCCGAATTTGTACCTGGCGGCAATGCATAGCGGTATCACGCTTTCGCCGTTCATCGGTCAGGTTGCGGCTGCGGAGATTCTCGATGGGATCAGCGTTGATTTATTGAGAGATTACCGCCCATCTCGCTTCGCCTGAACTTGAAACCGACGGTATCAGGTCGCAATCCGAAGTCTGATCGCATCGTTGAGCGCATGAACGAGGTCCACTGTGCAATCTTCTGAACCGCAATCAATTCGTTCATTTCAGGTCGTTTTAATGGGCATTAACGGACATCTGGACACTACGTCTGAAGCGGGCACCTCAAGCGGCTTGCGCCGGAAACGCGCGCCGTTCTCAAGGCGCTGGGGGGCGTACGCGAAGTGCGAACAGGAAACTCGGCGAACCGCGATACAGTATTACTTGGTGTCGCAGAATACCACCCGCCGTTCGTTTGTCGCGACTTCGGTTTCTGCCGCGTCCGTGCTTCTTGCGAACCGGCTATTTGGCGAGCCTCAGCCCAACGCTACCAAGCCGGCACCCGAATTGGAGAAACTGGGCGCGGTTGCGATCGCGGAAGCGAAGAAGCAGGGCGCGACCTACGCCGACTTGCGCATCGGCCGCTATCGCAATCAGTTCTCCGGGTACCGTCTTTCTCCGCAACGTGGAAGCAGCGTTACGGACGAAGTTCCGTTCGTCACAGACCAGAACAGTTTCGGGTTCGGCGTACGCGTAATCGCGAAAGGACAATGGGGCTTCGCTGCCTCGCCTCTGGTCACCGCGGAGGAAATCGCGCGCATCACACGGGAAGCCGTGACCGTCGCCAAAGCGAATGCCTCGGCCCAGGCGACACCCGTTCAGCTCGCGCCGGTGAAAGCCTATCGCGACCGCTGGACCTCTAAGTTCGATAAGGATCCGTTCGCCATTTTGATGGACGAGAAGCTCGAACTCATCCACTCGGCCACGCTTAGTATTAAGAAGGATCCCAAGGTTTTCTCGGCTTTCGGCGCACTCGGCTTCCAATCCGAAGATAAATACTTCGCCTCCTCCGAAGGCTCCTCGATCCAGCAATACATCGTTCGCGTTTACCCTATCTTGAACGCCGTCGCGGTCGACTTCAAGAATGGGATTTCGCGCACTCGGAACTATACTGTCGAACCGCAAACCGCCGGTTGGGAGGCGATCGGCAAGGCGAATCTCGGAGAAAACGCGCCGCGCATCCGCGCCGAGGTATTGGAACACCTCGCCGCGCCGCCGGTGCAGCCTGGGAAGAAAGATCTGGTGCTGCTTCCCAGCCACCTGTGGTTGACGATCCACGAATCCATCGGCCATTCGACCGAGCTTGACCGCGCCTTGGGGTACGAAGCGAATTATGCCGGCACGAGTTTCCTTACTACCGAGAAAATGGGAAAATTTTCCTTCGGTAGCGAGCTGATCAACGTTTTCGGCGACCGCACCAACGATCGCGGGCTCTCCACCGTCAAATACGACGACGACGGGGTTCTCACCACCAAATTCCCAATCATCGAGAAGGGCGTGTTCAAGCATTATCAGACCATTCGAGATCAGGCTCATCTGGTGGGTGAGACTGCATCGCGGGGCTGCTGCTATGCCGATTCCTGGTCCAGTGTTCCGTTCCAACGCATGCCGAATGTGTGGCTCGCGCCGGGGGCGCCGACGGTGACTCCGGAAGATCTGATTTCGGGCGTCGACGATGGTGTCCTCATCGAGGGCGACGGCAGTTTTTCCATCGACCAGCAGCGCTACAATTTTCAATTCGGCGGCGACGCGTTCTGGGAGATTAAAGGCGGCAAGAAACGCGGCATGCTCTCGCGCGTCGCCTACCAGGCCCGAACGACGGACTTCTGGCACGCCTGCGACGGCATCTCCGGACAAAGCTACTGGCAGCAATTCGGCGCGCCGAGCGATGGCAAGGGCGAACCCGCACAATCTAACGCGGTGAGTCACGGCTGCTCACCATCCCGATTTCGCCAGGTCAACGTACTGCTGACCGACTGAAGGAGACCTGGAGACAAGCGATGTTCAGCCAGCAGCAAGTGAAAGGTATCATCGATCGGGTCATCGGCTATTCGAAGCTGCCGGGATGTCAAGTGGAAGTCCAGTGGACCGAAGACGACTTTATCCGCTTCGCCAGAAACGGCATCACGACATCGGGTTATCGCGTCACCCAACAGATTTCGATTACCAGCACCACGGCGGATAAACGCAGCGGCAATTCCGCCGTCAGCGAAATTACACCGGAGGCGCTGAAAGCAGGGGTCAAGCAGGCGGAAGACCTGGCGCTGATCTCGCACCCGAGTCCGGAGGACATGCCGGCACTGCCCGCGCAAAAATATCCGCGCTTGAACAATTTCGATCCCGACACGGCGGCAGCGCGCGGAGATGTGTTGATCCCGCACGTCGAAGCGATCATCTCGGGCGCGATCAAGCACAAGCTGGTCACCGCGGGATTCATCCAGAGATCGGCGAATGCGGTGGGTGTCGGGAACAAGGCCGGACTATTTGGATATCACACCTACACTGATTCCAGTCTCACGCATACCATGCGTAATCCCGAAGGAACCAGTTCCGGATGGGCGACGCAGAGTTCGGTGATGGTGAAGGACCTGAACGGCCCAGAGCAGGCTGCCGTGTCTGTCAAGAAGTGTCTCAGTGGGGTCAATCGGAAGAAGCTCGATCCCGGCAAATACACGGTCATTATGGAACCTGCCGCGGTGGCGGACCTGATCGGATGGCTCGGATTCACTTTCGGCGCGCGCGATGCGGAGCAGGGGCAATCGTTCCTGAGCAAGCCCGGCGAAGACCCGAACGCAGCGGCGACCTTTCTTGGCGAGAAAATGTTCCCCGAGATCATTACGCTAAGCAGCGATCCTTTTCACCCGAAACTGGCGTCAACTCCCTGGGGTCCTTCGCTCCTGCCGAACGAAAAGATTTCCTGGATCGAAAAAGGTATCGTGACCAATCTTTTTTACGACCGATTCTGGGCAAGCAAAGCAGGGAAGAAGCCGACTCCCTTCCCCGCCAACCTGGTATTGGAGGGGCAAAACAACTCCTTGGACGATCTCATCGCTTCGGTCGACCGCGGCTTGCTGGTAACCCGCCTCTGGTACATCCGTGTCGTCCAACCAAAGACCTGGCAGCTTACCGGGCTCACTCGCGATGGCGTGTTCCTCATCGAGAACGGTAAGGTCACCGACCCCGTCACGAACTTCCGGTGGAACCAAAGTCCCGCCGAGGTGCTCCAGCGGACCACGAAACTGACGCAACCCACGCGGGTAACAAACGACGAGACCGGCTCCAACATGGCGCCGGCTCTGATTACGACCGACTTCAACTTCACGAGCGTTTCGGACGCTGTCTGAATCGTTCGTCCTTACCCCGACCTCCAAGGACTGCCCGGTGTGCAGCATTATCGGCAGCCACCGCACGTCTATTCGTGACGCAGCGCAACCATCGGATCGACTCGGGCGGCTCGGTGGGCGGGAAGATAGCCCGCGAGCGCGGCGACGACGATCAACACGGTTGCCGCTCCGGCGAAGGTGGTGAAATCGCGCGGTGCGATTCCGTAAAGCATGGCTTGAACGTAACGTGTGACCGCGTAGGCAGTCGCCAAGCCGATCGAGACACCGAAGAGCGCGAGCCAACCTGTTTCGCGGAGGATCATTTGGGTGATCGTGCCTCGATCCGCGCCCAGAGCCATTCTGATTCCGATTTCGGGGGTCCGGCGCGCGACGGTGTAGGCTCGGACACCGTATAGCCCAATCGCCGCGAGCAGCAAAGCGAGCGCCCCGAAGATGCTCGACAAGCCCGCGAACAATCGATCCTGACGGATCAGATGGTCGATGGTCTGCTCCACGGTGGCTAGATCCAACAGTGGAACATTTGGATCGATTTCCGCGATGGCGTGGGGAATGTAACTCGCGACGGCGACTGGATCCTGCGCAGTCCTGAGTTCGACATAGAAGCTTGTAAAATTCGTGGAATTTTGCGGATAGCTTACGAAATAAGCGGGAGACGCCGCGCGGCGAATCGCGTACCTGCTGTCGCGCACCACACCGATAATTTCGTGGTCCTGAGCTTCCGCCCGAAAATGTCTCCCCAAGGGCGATTCATTGGCGAAATACGCGCGCGCAAGCGTTTCATTTATTACTGCGACCTGGGGCGTGCCCGCGCGGTCGCGCTCTTCGATGCCGCGGCCGAGCAGCACCGGCACGCCCATGGTTTCGAAGAAGCGCGCGGTCACGAAGTTCATGCCCACATGGCGCAAACTTGGATCGCTTGGAGGGGTAGCGCCAGGCACATCGATGGTCCCGTTCGGCGTCCCGCCGTCCCGCAATGGAGGGACGCGTGACAGGGCCACCGATTCCACTCCGGGCATCCTTTCAAGCCGCTCCAACACACGCCCGGCGAATTCCGCGGCTCGCTCGTTGGTATAGCCCGACGCGTGGGGAACCAATCGAAAGAATGTCAGATTGTGAGTATCCATCCCGAGGTCGGTGATGCGAAGGTTGTACAGAGTTCGCACATAGAGGCCCGCGCCCACCACGGCTACCAGCGACAAAGCGAGCTGCCCGACGATCAGCAGATGCGACGGGCCGAATCCCGAGGAGCGGATAACACGCTGGAGGCCTGGATGAACATCGACCCGCGCGGCGCGGATTGCCGGCGCGAGTCCAAAAAGAATCCCGGCAAGCAGCGTGACTCCGCCGGTGAAAACAAGAACGCGGATGTCGGGCCGGACATCGAACATCAAGTCGGTGAACGCACGTGCCAGCAGATCGCCCGTGCGATACGCCAGAATGACGCCGAGCGTGCCGCCGGCCGCCGCCAGGAGTAAGCTCTCCGTGAGAAACTGCCGGAACAGGCGTGCGCTCCCGGCGCCCAGGGCAAGCCGGACGGACGATTCCTTTTCGCGGGCACTGGCGCGGGCCAGCAAGAGGTTTGCTATGTTCGCGCAGGCGATCAGCAGGATCAATCCGACGGCAGCCATCAGGACCAGCAGAGGGTAACGGAATTGTCTGCTGATGATGTCGAGTCCTTCGCCAGGGGGGCCGAACGTAACGACGCGGTTGTGTTGGTCCGGAGGCGACGACTGTTGAAACAGGACGTTGATCTCGGCGCGGGCTTGGGCTTCCGATGCGCGTGGGACGCGCGCGGCGAGCGTCAGCCAATCGCTGTTGGGGTCGGCAAGAATCGACTTGTTGACGTTAGGCGCGAGTTGCCGGATGAGATGAATTGGGATCCTGAAGTCTGCTGCATAGCCTGGTGTCAGGCCAAGGAAGTCCTTCGGTTCGATTCCTACCAGAGTCACCGGCACGCTTGCCAGGACGATCTTTCGTCCAATTGCCGCTGGGTCTCGCCCAAAACGGCTTTCCCAATAGCGATAGCTGATGACGCAAACCGGCACGGCGGACTCGCGATCGTCGTCATCCGTGAATGCCCGCCTGATGACCGGCGCGACGCCCAGCACTGCGTGATAATTTCCAGAGACAGCTTCACCACGGGCATACTCAGCGTGCCCTTCTGCGATCAGGCTGAAATTATCGATAAAGGCGAACCCGGCCACGCCAGAGACAGTCGGCGAGAGATGGCGAAATCGTTCGAGCATTGGGAAAGAAAAACCCCCACCAGGCTCAGCTCGGAGCAGCACGACCTGACGGGGGTCTTTAACCGGCAGCATTCTAAGCAGAAAGCCGTCGACCACGCTGAAGATTGCGGTGTTCGCTCCAATGCCCAGCGCGAGCGAGAGCACCGCGACCGCGGTTACCAGCGGCGCCTTGCGCATCGCGCGAAGACCATAGGGGATGTCCTGAAAGATGCTGTCGAGCAACACCATGGTGGTATTCTCCTGCGTTGGTTCTTTCCTCGACTACGAGTTGTAGACGTCGACAATCCTCGCTTCGTGCAGCTATGTTATCGCGCAGTTATCGGAGCAAGCTGGGTCGCGGTCCTGCTTTGTGACGCGGCTTCATGGCGGCTTCATGTATGATGACGGCGTGAATCGCCGCGAATTCGTGAACGCCGCCGTGGGCGCCACCGCGCTCGGCGCAGCCCTGGGCGCGCAGAACATCCCCGCCCGCCCGAACATCCTGTTCATTCTCGCCGACGATTTGGGATATGGCGACTTGAGCAGCTATGGCCGTCCCGATTACAATACTCCCGTTCTCGACAATATGGCCAAGGAGGGGATGAAATTCACCGACGCGTACGCCTCCGCGCCCGTCTGCACGCCTTCGCGCTGCGCATTCCACACCGGCCGTTACCCGCACCGATTGCCGGTTGGCCTGCGCGAGCCTCTCGTCGATGATGACATGCAGACCGGCCTTCCGCCCGATCATCCCACCGTCGCGACCCAACTCAAGAAAGCCGGGTACGACACAATCCTGATCGGCAAATGGCATCTGGGGAATATTCCGGAATTTGGCCCCAATCGTCACGGCTTCGATGAGTTTTTCGGGATCAACGGCAGCGCGGCCGATTATTTCACGCACTACAACGATCGAGGCCGGCCGGATCTGTGGGAGAACCTGACGCTATCTCCCCAGCAGGGCTACCTGACCGATCTATTTACCGATCGCGCGGTCGAATACCTAGGGCGCCGCCATCCGCGCCCCTTCTTTCTGAGCCTGCAATATAACGCGCCGCATTGGCCGTGGGAGGGTCCCAACGATCGCGCGCTGGCCGCGAATCGCACCACGGAAACCGGCGGCAGCAACGAGATCTACGCCGAGATGGTCAAGAGCATGGACTCAGGAATCGGCAAGGTTCTAGCCGCGTTGCGCAAGGCCAACCTGGAGCGCAACACTCTGGTCATCTTTACAAGCGATAACGGCGGAGAACGATATTCCTTCAGTTGGCCATTTCAATTTCAGAAGTTTTATTTGTGGGAGGGCGGCATTCGCATTCCCGCAATCGTGCGCTGGCCCGGCGTCGTTCCCGCAGGTGTGGTGACCAATCAGGCTGTGCTCACGATGGATTGGTCGGCAACGATTCTCGATGCGGCGGGCGCGAAGGCGAATCCAGCGTATCCCTTTGACGGTGACAGTGTGCTTTCGGTCTGCGCCGGCAAGCCGGCCTTCGACCGGATGGTTTTCTGGCGCGTTCGCGCCCGCCCACAGGCGGCGGCGCGTATGGGCAAGTGGAAATATCTCCGCGACCGCGATGACGAGCATTTGTTCGATCTGACCGCCGATCCGGGAGAATCGACCGACCTAAAGACCAAATATCCTGATACTTTCGAGAGGATTCGCACGTCTTACATCCATTGGGATTCGACCATGCTGCACTAGGAGTTTATGAGAACGAGCCGCGGTGCAGTCGTCGCATCGGGTGCACCGTGAGGAGGGAACAAATGACCAGGCAGTACGCACTCTTCCTTCTGTCGGCCGCGATGTTATGCCTTCGGCCGGCTTCCGCTCAATCCACCGACGCCACGGGAACATGGCTCGCGACCGACGTTCCCTACGCTCCCTGGACGGTGCAATTGAAACAGGACGGAGCGAAGCTCACCGGAACCATGGAACAGAACGGCGGGCTGAGGGGGCGGATCGAGATCTACGAAGGTAAGATCGACGGCCCAGCGATTTCGTTCAGAGCCAAAAGTCCTGACGGCGCTCGTGCGATCACCTTTACCGGCACGGTCAAGGGCGACGAGATGGTTCTCAATCGATCGACCGAGATCCTCACGGACGGGAGCCCTGGGGGCACCGGGTTATTCGGCACGAACGCCGCGCCGCAGTTCACCACTCACCGCGCGGGTGTTACCGCGACTGCCGGAGGCGGGCAACATTGGGTAGCGAACGAAGGAGTCGCGTTCCCGCCGTGGATCTTCGATTTGAAGATTGAGGGCGGAACGGTCACGGGTTCCGTCGGTCAGGCGAGCCGCGACAACGCCAGCAATTTCACGACCAGCGTGACAGGACCGTTCGAAATCTCCGATGGCAAAGTGAGCGGGAACACCATCGGTTTTAAGGTCTTGGCGCCGCAGGGAGGAAAAGTCGTCGCGTTCCACGGACTCAGAGCCGGCGATCAGATAGCATTCACGCGAAGCGTTGAAATGAAGGGTGGGGATCCCGGCCGCGACGGTATTCTCGGCCTCAATGGAGCCAAGCAGTTCACGGCAAAACTCGGCGCTCCGGGTGCGGTTGCCCCACCGGCTCCGGTCGTGTCAAGCAGCCCGAGGGCGATTTCGCAGACAGGCCCGTCGGGGCGTTGGACGGTGGCGAATGTTCCTAATGCACCATGGATCTTCGCTCTGTCAGCCAGCGGCAATGTACTGGGGGGATTTGTGAATCAGCAGGGATCGAATTTTACAGTGAGCATCGCCGGCGGAAAAGCGACGGATACGACCATTTCCTTCACGGTGCTTAGTCCCGACGCCGAACGCCTGGTCGTGTTTAACGGGCGCGTGAACGGAGACGAGATTTCGTTCCTGCGAACGATCACTCCGCTGCCGGGCGGAAGCCGCGGCGGCAATGACCTCTATGGCGCGTCCGCACCTCTCCAATTTGTCGCCAAGCGCGCCGCCGGTCTGGTGCTGGCACCCGCGATTTCGACGACGCCCAGCGGGCCGCCGAAGAAAATCGAATACAAAGGCGTCGAGGTCGACGTGACCTCCATTCAATCACTCGCCAATTATGGCGCGGTGCTCGACAGCCTGCATCGCCAGATCGATATCGTGGAGGCGGCGGTCCAGGATCCTGCCCAAATCGCGTTTCTTAAATCGATACCCATGGTGTTCACGCCATCGGTCAGTGCGGGAAGCGACAACGCCGCGTACGGAAACGGCAGGGTCGTACTGACCACTCTAATGTTCAGCCCGGAAAAGCCCGTGATCCTGCATGAGCTGATGCACGCCTATCACGAAAGGAAGGTTCCGAAGGGATTCCGCAACGCCGAGATTCTGAAGCTTCGCGAAGAGGCGCGAACCAGCGGACAGTTTCCGGCGGGATCGTACATGTTGACCAATCCCGCGGAATACTTCGCGATGATGTCGTCGGTGTATCTCCACGGCACGGCGGCGCGAGATCCGTTCACGCGCGAAGCAATCAAGGAGAAGCAGCCGGATTGTTATCAGTGGATGGTAAAGGAATTCGGGCCGAGATGAATCCGGCCTGCCCTCACGACTCGGCCCCAATTCGAGAGTCACGCCTCAAGGTTCCAGACCGTGCTTTTCGTGCGTCGCCACTGTTCCGTCGCTGCACTCTGCCTGATATGTGCCATTTGGCGTCGTTTGCGGAAACGAGCGTGGGCGATGAACCATCGCGTATGCAATGACTAGCGAGATCGAGCATCGCCGTTTTCAGAGCTGGGCCACCGTCCGCTACGGCGCGTTGATGGACGGGAAGGTAGAACCGTCATGGTCTAGGTGCAGTCATCCTTTCAGTCCCAAGGTCTTCAGTTTCGTAGCGCGTCCGCCGGATTCACCCGTGTGGCGCGAAGTGTTGGCAGGCAGGTTGCGAACAACGCGACGAGGCTGAGCAGACCCGCGACCCCTGCGAGGACCAGCGGATCCCAGCTCTGAATCCCGAAAATCATGCTGACAGTTACCCGGGCAAGAGCAAGCGCCGCGGGGATGCCGAGCAGGATTCCGGCGAAAACCAGCCGCATCCCTTGCGAGACCACCATGTTCCGCACGTCGCCCGGCCCGGCTCCGAGAGCCATCCGGATGCCGATTTCCTGAGTTCTCTGCTGCACCGAATAAGCGAGCAGACCATACAGACCCACGGCGGCCAGCAGCAGAGCGATCACGGCGAAAACGCTGAGCATCGTCGTGTAAAACTGCGCTCGGGCGCTGGACGCGGCGACCACCTGGTGCATGGTGCGCACACGCCCTACGGGCACTCCGCCGCTGACCTGGTGAAGCTCGTGCTCGATGGCCGCCGTCGGCGACTCGATGCCGGGCGCCATGGCAGGCCCTGTTCCGGAGCTTATTTGAGACGACGCAGTATTGATGCGGACCACCCACGTGATCGGCGCCAGGTGATTATTCCGTGCGTTCAGACTGTCCTTCATCTGCGCGATGGGGACGTACATCATCGGTTCGCGGTCCAAGCCCGAATCGCGGACGTCAGCCACAAAGCCGACAATCTGCCGCGGCACGTCCTCGATACCCGGCCCCATTCCCTTGCCGATGGTCATGAAATCGCCGATCGGATTGGCGTCAATCGCCTGCCAGTACTTCTTCAGCATGGCGCGGTTAATCAACACGACTTCGGGCGATTGCTCACCATCGTCATCGTTGAACAGGCGCCCTCGCAGCAAGCGGATTCGAAACGCGTCGAAGTACCCGGGCGATACGCTGCGCCAAGTAGCGGCGCCATCATAGCGTCCCAGCATCTGATCGTTCTTAAAAATCGTGAACGGCATCGTCAGGCTGGGCGCCAGAGGCGGAGCGGAAGTCGCGGCGACGGCCGACACACGCGGTATGTGTTCGATGCGGGGCTCCGCGCGGCGTACCAGTTCGGCGACCTGCACGGTTTTTTCAAACTGCGAACCTGCCAGCGACATTTCGAGCGTGAGCACGTTCTGCTCGTCGAATCCGCGGTTTATCGTCCGCGTGACTACGAAAGTCCGAATCAATAAGCCAGCGCCTACAAGCAACACCAACGCCAGCGCCACTTCCGCGATCACCAGCACGGACTGGCTTCGCTTGCCGCGGACTCCCGCGCCGGTTTGTGAACCGGTGTCCTTGATCAAAGCGGCGACATCGGTGCGCGACGCACTGAGCGCCGGCATCAGGCCGAAAAGAATTCCGGTAAGGACGGACACGAGCAGGGTAAAGAGAACCACCCGCCAGTCGGGCGTGATACCCGAACCATTGGCCCCGATTCGCGGAATGTCGCTCGGGCCGATCATCAGCAGCGCGCGCACTCCCAGGCGCCCCAACGCCACGCCAAGCGCACCACCGGCGAGCGAGAGAAGGACGCTTTCGCTCAGCAGTTGACGGATGATTTGGTCACGCTGCGCGCCCAGTGCTGCCCGTATAGCGATCTCCCGCACCCGGCGCGCCTCGCCCGCGCCAGCAACAGATTGGCGACATTGGCACAGGAGATCAGGAGCACGAATCCGACCGCGCCGATCAGTAGGAACAACGCCGGGCGGACATCGCCCACGACGGCGTCGCGCAAGGAGATGGCCGTGAAACCCTCCAAGGGAAGCATCGGCGCCTCAGATGCGGTATGGGGACGATACTTTTCGAGAAAGGGCCTCATGGTGTCGCCCACCTCGGTTTGCGCCTTCTCGAGGGAAACGCCCGGCTTGAGGCGCGCCACCACATGCACGCGGCTAACGTGATCGGTAGAAGATGGGTCGGCCTGCAATGGGGGCCAGATGTCCGGCGAGCCGGTGACGCTTGGACTCGAAACACCACCCGTGAGCACGCCGATCACTTTGTAGGAGTTGTGTTCGAGCAGTACGGTTCTGCCCACCAGCATCGGATCGCTCCCGAATCGGACGCGCCACAGCCTCTCGCTGATCACCGCCACCCGTGGACCATCCGGCCGATCTTCGCTGATCGAAAAAGTCCTGCCGGCTGCCACGTGCGCGCCGAATATGGAAAAGTAATCTGCCGATACCCTGGCCGCTTCCAGCGGATCGTCGAGATCGCCCTGGTTCAGGTTGACGCTCAGCCCACTGATGTCGTACGCGGCAATCGAGTCGAAAACGTGTGTATTCTCGCTCCAGATCATGTATTTCGGAATCGAGACGACAGTTTGATCTCCCAGTTGAGATGCCGTCATGAGCTGGACAAGGCGATCTGGATCGGGATACGGTAGCGGATCGAGGAGGACCTTGTTGACCACCGAGAAAATAGCCGCGCTTGCCCCGATCCCCATTGCCAGCGTCGCGATCGCCGTGAGCGCGAATCCCGGGCTGCGGCGCAGAGTGCGTGCGGCGTAACGAAAGTCCCCCAACATTTCTGGTTATCAAAGGCAACTCGGATTCCAATAGGCAACTACTTGAGCCGGCGAGAGGACCTGTCACTGCTATCGGATCCCGCGTGTCCGGTTCCGGCATCGCATGTCGCGTGAGTGGGAAGAGGTGGCACGCTTCACTGCAATGCCAATGGCTCGCTGTGGGTGCGGGACGGGACTCCTCATCCGCGCAGCGGCCCTATCCCTGATGTCAACTCATTATCGGCACGTAGTCTCCCGGCCCAATTTGATCTGGCGGGCATTCGGCATTGCGACGGGCTCAAAACGAAACCGGCCAGGAAAAGGAATCAATCAACGGACCGAACGCTCAAAAGCCGCCACCCGTCTCGCGCGCGCCGATGCGAACGCCGCACGCGATTAAGGCGATTTTGGCGGGCGGCCATCTGGCGGCGCCGCTTTTTGCGTCGCCTCGCGAATAGCGCTCATGTTCGCCGCGTCCCTCTCGCCTTCAGCGCAGAAATACTCGACCATGTCGCTGGTCGGAAGCAGGATTTCTGTTACCTTCACCGTTGCCGGTTTTGTCAGCATCACCGGATCGTCGAGCGTGATGTCGATGTCCAGATGGCCGAAGTCGCGGCGGTGGAACCGTTCCTGGATGTGCATGGTCTCACTGTGCGGGTAGCCCCCGGGGAGCCGCGTCTTCTCGTTGTATCCGGTTGAATCCACGATGAGCGTATCGCCTTCCCAGTGCCCGGTGGAGTAACCCATCCACGAAGGGAACGGGTCCTCCGGCAGTTTGCGGCCGTCGGTGTGGATCTCGCGGAAAGCGCCGTCCGCTTCATAGAAGATTCCCAGTTGCTTCGGGGTTTGGAAAATCGTGAGCGGCCGGTCATAGAACCAGCGGTTTGGCGTTCCGGTGGGCAGACAGTAGGAGAGCGCCGAACGTTCGCCTCCGCCCTGGGTGCGCCGGGTCATCGCTGCGCGCGCTGCCGGGGTGATTGGTTCTTCGCCGCGTTTGTAATCGATGAAGATGTTCATGAAATACTTGCTGTGAAGGTTGACGTCGTCACCGGCGGTAGCCAGAGGACCGTCGGCCACGTCTTTGCCGTAGAGTCGTTCGATCTCGCCCGGCGGTGGCGGTTCGACTTGCCAGACTCCTGACAGGTCCGGCTTTCCGTCCGCGGTTCGTGGCGCTTTTGCGGAGAGGTCCGGCTTGCCGACCGATGTCAACGGTGTGGCGGGGTCTAGAAAATCCAGCCACTGAGCGCTGGCGGAAGTCAGAAAAGACGTCAGAAGAGCGGTTTGTACCATCACCAGTCGAAGCTTCGCAGCGGGCATCTCAACTCCTGTCTGTCCGAGGGGCCGGACCGAAAACAACGCGCGACCGGCAGTCTATCACAGGATTATCCTCGCCGCCGGGGCGGATTAATCTCGCCCGTCCACGTTGATTCTAGATCCCTGTTAGGTGCATTATCGGCAACTACGTGTGTATAGGGCCGAGACGGGACCTGATGGTTGTGCTTTTGTCTCTCCAGCCAGCACTCGGGCCGTCCTCATCGATTTTGAGGATCGTGCGCCTGCATGCACGAGAGCAGTTGCCAGCCGTTCTGGCGCTTCACATAGGTGCGCAAGAAAAGCATCCGGTCATTCCCGTTCTCAGTCTGCGCGCCGGTGACGACGGCCGTGTCGCCGGCAATCCGGACTGCGGCGGAATCGGTGGTCAGAGTCTCGATCTTGAAGGATAGCCAGAGATCGATGGCTTGTGTCTTATCCCGCGTGTTGCCGTTCTGATTGGTTTCGGCGAAGTTCGCCGCCAAGATGCGGTTAAGTGTTACGGTGTCGTTGTGCAGCTTCGCGACGCGGAATTCCTCGTCCACTTTCATGATGGCAGCCTGGTCACTCTGCGCTTGGCTGAACGCGGGAAAGCTAAAGATAGCGACGGCTAGTAGACTTTTCAGTGCTGAGGTCATAAATCAGGCGCTCCTTCGTGGGCTCGATCGAGTCCTTCAGTATCTCAGTTATGACGGCCCTCGAACCGGCTCGTGAAAAGAGGACGCACAGATAGGCTTCGAAATGTCGCCCTGGATTCCCTCGGAGACCACCCGTGAAGCCGGGCATCGCCACGCACTCCAGCGCTTTGGCTATCGCCCGCATGCCCGGCGTACCCGTTTAGTCTCCGATCAATTGAACGAAAATGCGACGAACGAAAGAGGACTGATGTCGCGCATGTCTGAAAGCGCTGCGAACGCCAACTATTTTTTCGTTCCGTACTTGCATAGGGTCGCTTTACTTCGAGGCGATGGTGGGGTTGACCCAGCCGTTTTTCATCACGCCATGCGACGGACGGAAGCTGAGATAGTCCACATGATCGGGAATATCGGCCCAGCCATGGATTACGCCCGGCGGAACGATCAGCACGTCACCGGCCTTCAACTCGACTTTGCGTGAGCCAACCGCCAAGCCGCCGCATCCCGGACCGTTCGGTCCGCCGTCGGGATTGGCCGTGCTGTGCCGGCCATTGACGACGCGGCCATCAATGAACGCCGTGCCGCCGCCGGAGACGATGAGATAGCCTTCGGTCTGATTATCATTCGTAATGGCGCCCGGAATTGCGTCGGCCGGCCGATCTGACATTTGTTCTCCACACGGGATGGTTTGGGCCGCTGCCTTGGCATTGCCCGTCCCGGCGGCAGGCGCGGGCGGCGCGTTGCGAGTGGAGGCACGATGAATGATGCCCAACTCCATGCTCCAGCCGTCGCCGATATCGACAACCTTGGCATTCTCGTCACGGACCCGCTGAGATTGTTCCGTGGCGCTGATCTTGTCGATCTCAGCCTTGGTGATGACGGTAGCAGTCGTCGGGTTTCCCGGCCTGGGCTGGGCGTAGACCGCCACAGGAATCAGAACCGCCGCCGTAAGCAAAACTTTCAGTGCAGGGTTTTTCATAGTTCTCCTCTGAACATTTATAGCTGATCGCTGACCGTCGGTCCACCTTCCGCAGCAACTTTTTCTGCGCGGTGAAACGCGGTTCCCCGTGTGCGGAGTCTTCGCCTGGCGGCAGCCCTTCGTCCTACCTCTAAGTGAAACCGGGATATGATACTAACCATGCGCCGCTTCGCCACAGCTTGGATCGCCCTTCTTCTTCCCGCTGCTCTGCTTCCTGCCGACACCCTCGAAGGCCGCTGGACACTCGTTGCCGCGGAGGACGTACGGGCTAACGGCGAAGTCGTCCGAAAACCCTGGGGCGAGCATCCTGTCGGTTCCATCGTCGTCCAGGTTAGCCCTCAAGGCTCTGCCTGCTACCTCCAGATCATGTCCACCGACACCCCGCAGTTCAACCCGTCCCAGCCGGTGCTGGAACAGATGAAAGCGAAGCTCCTCAGTTCCTACATCGCTTATTCTGGCCTCTGCACTTACAGTGAAGCTGACGGAACGCTAAGCCTGAAAGTCGACGCCGCCTGGCAGCCTAACTACGTCGGCACCGATCAAAAACGAATCTTCCACTTCGAAAACGGCAGGCTCATTTTCGGCACCCTGCCCAACACCATCCGTCTGGGGTCAGAGCAGCTCACCCGCCGCCTTACTCTCGAACGCGTGCCGTAGCGCTCAGTTCCGGTGACTCCTGTATTGCATCGCTTCGGCCACGTGCGTGGCCCCCACGCCTTCCTAAGTGCTGCCTCCCAGATTGCTCCCGATTGGTCGGGCACTCTTCCATAAATGATGCCCATGGAGTGGTGGTCGGGAAGTTATGGGCAACAGCCGTTGCTCCATCAAAACCAAACGGCGAGGAAGTTGGCGGGATTCGTAATGTGGAAAGTCGGTTTCGGGCGGCTGATTCACATCGCGTACCACCGGGATTGTCGTTAGCTGTGATCCGGGTGGGTAACGGTTACTTCTTCTTCGCCGAAAGCATCAGTTTGACGAGTTCCTCAGTGACGTGAGGCTCCAGCCCTTCGGTGTGTCCCTTGCCGATCCGAACCACGTCGTAAACCAGGCGGCCATCCTTGCAGCCCGGGTACGCGAACACCTCGGCCGTTCCGGGCCGCGGCAAACGCCCCCAGCCGTCGGAGCCAGGATTCTGATTTCTGCCGTCATAAACGTACCCAGGCTTGGAGTCGGCCACATCGGCCTTGCGAACCCGCGCACCGCAGCCTTCCTGTGCCGCCCACGTGGAAGTTTCGGGGAGGCCCTTCGCGTCCATTTCATGTTCACCGGTTTCGTAGATGAACGAAAAGTTGTTGCTGGGCAAGGTTGGCGGCGTCGCAGGTCCACGTCCGCCCGCTCGACCGGCGGCAGGGCCTGCGCCACGGGCCGCGCCGGGAGCAGGACCGCGCGCCGCCAGACCGCTGAAGTCACCGCGCCCGGGGCTCCCACCAATGCGTCCGCCCGAAAGGCTCAGAAATCCATCGACCTTGTCTTTGAAGAAATCCGTGCGAATCAAACGGCTGGATGTCGCGCCGCCCTGCGAGTGGCCCACCAGCCAGAAGGCCTTGATCTTGATGTTCTTCTGCTTCGCCTGCGCGTACACCAAGTCGACGATGTTCTGGAGATACGCGTCGTCGCCTTCAGCGTTCCAGACGTGCGACGGCGGATTGGAGTTCGGAACGACGCTCGATGTCGGCGTCGCAATCACGAGGCGGTACTTGTCCTTGAAGTCGATCAGGGGGAAGTAATGCCGATGCCAGTTTCCGATCGACCCGGCGCCGTGCAAACTCAAGATGAATGTGACTTTTTCGCCCGCCTTCAGGTCGCAAGGATAATCGAGAAAGAAGTTGCGGCCGGTCTTGGACTCGACGGCGGCGCCGGTTTGCGAAGTTACATTCCCCGGACAACCAGTGTCAGGACAGTGCATCGCGGCCGGAGTCTCACAAACGACGCCACCCAGTTCCAAGGGCGCTTTCTTCGCGAACGCGAACGTTGCTGCCAGCGCGCCGGCGATAGCCAGCACTGCAATCCGTCTCCTGCGTGATGGAAAGCGATTCAAGTTGTTCATATTTGGACCTAAATCAGTATACTGCAACGCTGCATCCGCGTAAGGCTTTAATCCGGGCTCTTGGCTTCCGGCTCGCGGGCGACGGCCAGCATGTGGAACCGGACCCGGCCGAGCAGGGCGCCTTGTGGGAGATCCGGCGGCTGCCCATGGCGCGCAGAACTTGCGGACCCGGAGTGCGAAGCAATTCGCTCAGGACGCGGCGCTGTTGACGCAATAAATAAAAAGTTCGGGAGATAGAATGGTTCGGAGACCGCGGCCTTGCGACCGTCTCTCCGATAAACCAGCAGCCAAGCTGGATCGGCTATGCGGGACTTCAGTTCCTTTCGAAGGGAAAACGCCGGCACAGCTACCGTCTCCCGGACATCAAATCGGAACCCGAGTCGTTGCCGATAGTGTGTAACATCCGGCTCAAACGGCGATGCGTCCGGATACGCCGTCTCAGGCACAAACCGGCCTTTCATCGGGTAACTCAACTAAACCTGCGCATGCGTTATCTGCCGGCGCAAGACTCGGCCCGCATGAGACCTTGCGCCTGCGGGCGCGAGTAGCATTGGCGAGGTTGGGCGGGCCAAGGACAGCAAGCTCGATCGAGAAGTGGCGATCAAGATCCTGTTGGTTCCCTAGAAAATGCTTGCACAAACCGGCCTCAGCACGGCATGAGTAATCTTGCCCTGACTCCGCTCCGTTGGCCGGTCTTCATGTGCCCCCAGCGGTTGATGGCCCCGTAATACTTCCGTGTTTTCGTTAACACGTTCAGGAGCACTCGGACTGTGCCGTAGTACGGCTGAACCAGCCGAACAAGGAGGGGCGCCCTTCGGCGGAGGTTCTCTGCGGCGGCGAATCGCATGCCAGGGGGCGAGGCCAGATTGACCACTTTTGAGGAAGGACTCCGGCAGATCGGAGCACCGGTCGCGAGCAGTCTTACCTCTCCGCGCGTGGGGGCCCGGCGCACCTCCTCCACGGGCGGAACCAAAACATCTGCTTCCAGAGCTAGAAATGACTCTGCTTTCCGCATTCCACTATGAGTGCTGAATTTTTCAGCTTCACAGGAGGGAGTTTTGATCAGGAACGTTGCAGCACTTCTACTACTCACTGGCGCGGCAGCATCGGCGCAGCAGGCTCATTTGTCCCGCCCGGAGGCGACTCGAATCCATGCACCACTTCGCAGCCGTGCCGAAGATTTGCCGGCGTTTGCAACCAAGGTCCCGGCGAGATGACCCCTCGCGCTGGATTATTTTATGAATACATACATCGGAATCCAAAAATGCAGACACCTTGGGCCCAAGCCTCGGAGCGATTAAGGCCGGTGACGGTGTCCTCCGACAAACCGATCAAAGTAGCCATCGTGGAAGACCGGCGCGAGCTGCGCGAAAGTCTCGGCTTGTTGATTAACGGCACAGAGGGCTTCGTTTGCTCAGGCACCTATCGCTCCATGGAAGAAGCGCTTGGCGCCATAGCTAAGGCACCGCCCGACATCGTTCTCACCGATATCGGGCTGCCCGGAATGAGCGGCATCGAAGGCATACGCCTGTTGAAAGACCGGTTCCCGGGCCTCATCATCCTGATGTTGACGATCTATGAAGACGACGAACGAATTTTCGACGCGATGTGCGCCGGAGCATGCGGTTATCTGCTGAAAAAGACTCCACCCGCCCGTTTGCTGGAGGCCCTAAAAGAAGCGGCGCAGGGAGGCGCACCGATGTCTCCGGAAGTCGCGGCACGGGTGATCTCGCTGTTCCGGGCAATCCGGTCTCCGCAGCCACCCGATTGTGAATTGAGCCCCCACGAAACGCGGCTTCTGAAGCTATTTATCGAAGGCCACAACTACAAAACCGCCGCCGCCGAGCTGCGCGTGACGGTTCACACGGTATCCTTTCACCTTCGCAATATCTACGACAAGCTTCAAGTCCACTCGAAGTCGGAAGCAGTGGCCAAGGCGCTTCGGAATCGCCTGGTATAGGGGGGAACGCCCTGGGGAACGCCCCGGCACTACGAAAACCTGTAGTGTGGTCCTGGCACGCCGAAGCTCTTCTGGTAGTGTTAAGGACGCCAGCGCGCGGAAGACTACAAAATCAGGTAGCATCGCCCTCGACGAACAGCTTTACTCTGGTGGTAAGCAAGCGGTGATAAACTGTGGAGCGTGGAGCCCGATTCGGCGATTCCGGCCCTACTGCAGGCGTGGAAAAAGGGGGACCGGACCGCTCTCGACAGCCTCGTCCCTCTGGTTTATTCCGAGTTACGCCGACTGGCTGCAGCCTGCCTTCGGCAGGAATCGAACGTGCAAACGCTAAACCCGACGGCGTTGGTGCATGAAGCCTGGCTGCGCATGGTGGGTAGCCGCGATCCGGACTTTGACAGCCGGGCGCATTTTTTGGGAGTGGCGGCCCGCCTGATGCGGCAGATCCTGGTGGACCGCGCGCGTGCCCGAAGCGCGGAGAAGCGAAGCGGTGGAGTGCGCGTGCCTCTCGAAGACGACCTTGCGTTCACAGGGGAACGCGCAGGCCTCGTCGTGGCGCTCGACGAGGCACTTGGAATTCTGGAAAAGCTGGACCCGGAACGCGCCAAAATTTTGGAACTAAAGTATTTTGGCGGGATGACGGCCGAAGAGAGTGCGGCCTTGCTTGGCGTGCCGGTCCATCGCATCAACCGCCAGATGCGGCTCGCTCAGGCCTGGTTGCGCGCGCAGTTGGACAGGGAACCGAAGAACGAAAATTCCGCGGATCGCGCACTGGAAAGTGCCCCTTAATACGCATATCCACATAGGAGGACTTTTCAGTGCGGGATGTATTGTCGGCGGAGCGGTGGGCAGCTCTCGACCGCCTGTTCGAGGCGGCCTCTGAAATTCCCGCTGCCGATCGCGAAGGGTTTCTGCGCGATGCGTGCGGGGACGACTGGCAGCTTCGCGAAGAAGTACTGCTCTTGCTGGAGTACGACACCGAAGAGAAGGCCGGTCTGTTGGAGGCCCTTCAGACGGGAGCCGCCAGTGTGGTCGCCGACGACGCGCGGGGCCGCAGAGTGGGCCCATACCGCATTGAAAGCGAAATCGGGCGGGGTGGCATGTCCGTGGTTTATCTGGGGGTGCGTGCCGACGGGGAGTTCGAGAAGCGCGTCGCCATCAAACTGATCAAGCGGGGCATGGATACAGACGCCGTGATCGGCAGGCTGCATCAGGAGCGGCGCATTCTGGCCGCTCTGGAACATCCCTCGATTGCGCGTCTGCTCGACGGAGGCACAACGGGAGACGGACGGCCCTGGCTCGCGATGGAGTATGTGGAGGGGCTCCCGATCCATAAGTTCTGCGAACAATACGCTCTCTCCAGGGAAGACCGCTGCCGGTTGATCGAGAAGGTGTGCGATGCGGCCGCCTATGCACATCGCAATTTAGTGATCCATCGCGATCTGAAGCCCGACAATATCCTGGTGACCCCGGATGGTGTTCCCAAACTGCTGGATTTCGGAATTGCCAAGCTGCTGGATGCCGAATCCGGTGAGACGCGCGCCTCGGTCCGGCCGTACACTCCGGAATACGCCAGTCCGGAGCAGCGTTGCGGCGGCCGGGTCGGAATCACCACGGATGTGTTTTCGATCGGCGTGGTGCTGTTTGAATTGTTAACCGGCCGGAGGCCGGAGTTGGATCGGGAGAACGCGGGCGAGGGGGACGCTCCGCGGGCTGGAGCCGGCTCCGATCTCGACCTTATCGTTCTGAAGGCGCTGCGGGCTGATCCGGAGCGGCGGTATCCATCGGCCGACCAGTTCGCCGAAGACTTGCGGCGATATCTGGCCGGACTGCCGGTCGCCGCGCGGCCCGATACACTGCGCTATCGCGCGGCCAAGTTCGTGCGACGGAATCGGGCCGGCGTAGCGGCCGCGGCGGCGGTTGTGCTGGCTTTGGCGGGCGGAATCGCCGCAAGCACGTGGGAGGCTCATAAGGCCCATCTGGCGCAGCAAGCAGCGCTCCAAGAAAACGCGCGAGCGCGAAGCGAAAACGCGCGAGCGCAGAGCGAAAGCGCGCGAGCCAGAACCGAGCGCGATCGCGCTATCGCCGCCGAACAGACTGCGAACCGGGAGCGCAACTCGGCCATTGCCGAACGGGAGCGCGCCAATACGGAAGCGGCCACCGCGAAGGCGGTCACGGACTTTCTTCGTGACGACCTGTTAGGTCAGGCAAGCCCGAATGCACAGGCGGGCGCGGATCTGAAAGTCCGCACCGCCCTGGATCGGGCGGCGCAGCGCATCGAATCCGGCACCTCAGGCAAGTTCGCCGGCAGACCGCAGGTTGAGGCGGATGTTCGTTCCACCATCGGGGATTCGTATTTCGCTCTAGGGCTCTATGCGGAGGCGCAACAGCAGTTCGAAAGCGCCTGGGAGCTGCGTCGCGCACGGTTGGGGGACAGGCATCGCGACACCCTGGACTCGATGACCTCTTTAGCCGTGGTCTACAGGTCGCAGGGAAAGCTCGACGAAGCCGAGCGGCTCTATCATCGGATTCTGGAAGTACAACGAGCCGAGTTTGGAGAAAGAGATCCCGCCACGCTGCTCACCATGAGCAATCTGGCAGTGGTCTACGCGCACCAGCAAAAATACGCGCGCTCCGAAGCGGTGAATCTGAAAGTGCTGGAGATCCAAAAGAGCGTGTTGGGCCCGGAACATCTGGACACGTTACGGACCATGAACAACCTGGGCGTCAATTACACGTCGGAGGGCAAGTTCATCGAAGCCGAGCGTTTGTACCGGTACATTCTGGAAGTGCGCCGAAGGGTACAGGGGCCCGCTCATCCCAACACGATTTTCACGGCCAACAACCTCGCGGTAGTGTACGCGCGCCCTGACGGCAAGGCGGAGGAGGCCGAAAAGCTCTATCGGGAAACGCTGGATCAGCAGCGGCGGATTCTGGGTCCGGAACATCCGGACACTCTGCTGACCATGAACAATTTGGGTTTGCTGTGGACCTCGCAGCCGGAGAAGTACGCCGCGGCTGAAGAAATTCTCACCGAGACCGCGCAAACACGCGGGCGTGTTCTGGGCTCCGCCCATCGGGACACTCTCGAAAGCTGGGTCCAGGCCGCTACGGCGCAGATGCTGCAACGGAAATTCGCGCAGGCGGAAGGCACTCTGCAACGCGTGTGCAAAGCCTATGTCGACGCCAAACTCGATGTATGGCAACGCTACTCCTGCGAGGCCCTTTGGGGTGAGAGTCTGGTGGCCGAGAAGCGTTTGAGCGAGGCCGAACCGCTCCTGCTCGCGGGCTACGATGGATTGCGGCAGCGCGAGGCGTCGGTCCCCGCCGTCAGCAGGCCCACGATCGACCGTGCGGCCGAGTGGCTCGCTCGGCTGTATACGGAGGAGGGCAAGTCGGATCTGGCTGAGCAATGGAAGAAGAAGTCGCCGGCGCCGGCGGGGCCCGGCAAATATTAGCAGGCGAGGTAGAACACGCAAGTGGACTGCGCACAGTGGACTGCGCACAGTTTCGGGCACCGAACGGCGTGGCGCCTTGGAATTCGGTCCGGGTGCGATTGACGTTTATCTCGGCCGACCGAAAAACGCAATGACCATGGGCGGTTCGGTGTGTTTAAGCTGGAGCGGAACGGAATCCTTACCCGTATCGCTGCGGCCCAATGCTTCCGGCGCGGTATCGACGTTCTAACGCGCTGGTATCACATCAGGCGATGCGACGAATGACGTGGCAAGCCACCAAGACGACCACAGAAGCTACCACCGCGACAAGAACGCTGTATGCCACGGTCCATCGGAGAAATGACATCTGGAACTCGCTCGGCGAAGCACGTGACCAAATGAATGCCTTGGGCTGGCTGATTCCGGGGATCGTCATTGTCATCCAGCCGCCAACAACTCCGGGGTAGGCGGAGCCTCCGCTACCTACCCCAGTACCAATCCACTAGCGCGATCCGACCGTGGTCGCTGCCGGGTAGTCGGCACTCGCTTCGCTCGACGATGAGATGTCCTTGGCACCGGTCCGCTCAAGCACATCTTTCGCGCGCTTGATCTGGTCTGAAGTGTCGCAGTGCACGGAAAGGAGTACGCCACCTTCTTTGATGCGTCCTTCAAAGCGCTTGGCTTCGAACTCCGGAATGCCCATGCCCACGAGAGCCCCGATCAGTCCGCCGACCGCGCCGCC
>Ga0182024_10001072_pt1 | contig 70846 bp, 66 predicted proteins | sample P32metaG_FD_120480 | JGI IMG/M metagenome (GOLD analysis project Ga0182024, IMG submission 120480) | Permafrost microbial communities from Stordalen Mire, Sweden - P3-2 metaG (Illumina Assembly) | ecosystem: Environmental > Terrestrial > Soil > Wetlands > Permafrost | place: Sweden: Stordalen...
GGACGAAAACAACGCCAGCGAGGTCGAGGTCCGGTTCGTCGCAGAGACGCCAGAGCGGACGCGCCTGGAGCTCGAGCACCGCCACCTCGATCGCCACGGACCAGGCTGGGAGTCGCTTCGCGAAGGTGTCGATGGTGACGCGGGATGGCCGCTCTACCTCGCTCGCTACGCGGCCCTCGTCGCCGGGGATCGCTGAGTGGCGCCGATCACTGCCAGCATCGAGGTCGACCGCTCGGCCGAGGACGTGTTTGCCTATGCCACCGACCCGAGTCGCTTCTCGGAGTGGCAGAAGGGCGTGGTCGGCGGTCGGATGGAAAGCGCCGGCGCCCCCCGGGTCGGGGACCGATGTCTCACGACCCGGCGCATCGGCCGCGCCGAGCGACCGGTCACAGCTGAGCTCGTTCGCTTCGATCCACCACACCAATGGGGCGTTCGTGGTCTGGACGGGCCCATCCGGGCCACTGTCGACCTCACGGTCGAAGAGCGCTCAGACACAAGCGCGCGCCTGACGATCGTCCTCGACTTTGAGGGGAATGGGGTTGGTCGGCTTCTCGTGCCCTTCCTCGTGCGCCGGGAGGCACGACGGGAGATGCCGGTGAACATGGCGACGCTGAAGCAGCGCCTCGAGGGCTTGGCGTAACGAACGCTCTCTTGCACTGTGAGCGGGATTCGAAAGAACGTTGTTACCTCTGGGATCCGTGGAGCTAACGGGAATGCTTTCGAACCCCGACGAGGCTTTCCTCACCCTCCTTGACCAGGGTGAATAACGAGCCCGAACCCGGGACTCTACGAATTCTCCGGATCTGCGCTGCTCTCCACGGAGTCCGAGAGGTTCACTTTGCGAAGACCCCCCATGGGCAGGACGAGAGAAAGTACCCTCCATGCGACGAATATCAAGACCGTAACGGTCGGCCAAGCCCACCCACCGACCGTGAGGCTCAAAGCGCATGTCACGATCGCAGCGAACACGCCGAGTCCGAGGACACGAATGGAAGGAGACATCCTCCGCGGTCGGTCCTCTCCCATATCAGACACGAGGATCGTGGACATTCTCTAGTGTTCCAATCTGAATAGGTTTAGCGGTCATCGCGCGTTTCCGGCCATGATTCCAGCAGTAAATCGATCTATGTCTCGAGCGTTATCACGGACACTCAGCTTACCTATTCCACTCAAGTGGACGGCCTCGTGTTGACGGAAGCTGCAGCGTGCATTCGGGAATCGAGTGCATGCCATTTGCAATGTCTGGCTACTCGGCCGACGCGGCCGGGTCGAGGTTGAGTGCGGACCTTCCGCGCAGTGCGGCAAGGACGATGGCGAGCAGGGCGATGATCCCTAGGAAGGCGGCCGAGGCTGCGAACCCTCGTGTTACGAGGACCGCCGAGGCGTGCTCGGAGCCGGCGACCAGCCCGAAGACCAGACTGGTAAAGGCCAGGCCCATGGCAGTGCCCATGCCCCGGGTCATGTTGAGCACGCCGCTCGCCACTCCCGACTGCTCTCTCGGGGCCGCGCCCATGATGGCGGCATTGTTGGGGGGGGTGAACATCCCGAGACCAATTCCCAGGACGCCCAGCTCGATGATGATGGCAACGAGCGAGCCGTGGGACACCACCAGCGCCCCCATCGCAACGGCCGAGAGGGCCATGCCGGCGACAGTAAGTGGTCGCGCCCCGAGCCGCTCGGCCAGTCGGCCGGCGAAGGGGGCGGTGATCCCGAGGGCGATCGGCATCACCCCCAGCGTCAGGCCTGTGCGTGCTGGACTCTGGTGGAGCGCCCGCTCGAGGTAGAAAGGCACCATGAACAAGGTGCCGAACAACACTGTGTAGGAGAGTAAGCCGCTTCCGATTCCCGCCGCGAACGGCACCCTCTTGAACAGGCTGAGATCGAGCATCGGTGCGGAGGCGTGACGCTCGCGCCGGATGAATGCCGCGCCCAGAATGCCCGAGGCAACGAAGAGTCCGACAATGGTGGGTGAGGTCCAGCCCGCCGAGTTTCCGAACGACACCGCCGAAAGCAAGGCGCCCACCGCTGGGAAAAATAGGCTGAGCCCAAGCCAATCGAAGGGGGCCCGTGCCTGGAGATGGCGGCTGCGCGGGATCAGGTACCAGGCCATCACCGTGCCAACGATGCCGGCGGGGACGTTGACGAAGAAGATCAGTCGCCACCCGCCGAGGGCGATCAAGAGCCCGCCCACAGTAGGGCCGAGGGCCAGGCCCAACGCCTGGGCCGCCCCTTGGATCCCGATACCGCGTCCGAGCTTCTCCTTGGGAAGGGCGAGGACGAGGATGGCCACACTGTTGGCCTGGAGCATGGCGGCACCCACCGCCTGAACGACCCGGAAGGCGATAAGAACATCGAGGCTGGGGGCGAGCCCGCAGAGGATCGATCCCACGATGAACACGACGAAGCCGTAGGTGTAGAGAAGCTTTCGTCCCACCATGTCGGCCATCCGCCCGACCCCGGTGACCAGGCCCACTAGGACCAGCAGGTAGGACAGCCCCACCCAGGTGACAGCTCCGAGGGACTCGTGGAAGCTGCGCTGCAGGGTCGGGAAAGCAACGGTCACGATGCTGGCGTCGAGCTGGTTCATGAAGGCGCCGATGCACACGGTGGCGAGCACCAGCCAGTAGGCGCTGGGACGCGCTGAGATTGAAGGAGGTCGTCTCCGTTCGACTAGGAGCCGGCGCCACCCGAGGTCGAGGTGGTCGTCGATCTCGGTGTGGCTCATCGTCGGCCGAGGTTGGAACAATTGTCACCCATGCCCGTCGACCATGAGGCCTTTGGCGTGCTCGATGTCGTCGTCGACCAGCACCACGTCGCGGCCTGCTCGATCAAGCAGGCTGGCGGCTATGCCGGCCCGGTAGCCCGAGGCGCAGTGCACCCAGAGGCGTCCATTCGGCACGTCACCGAGCCGATCGGCGAGCGCGTGGAGAGGAATGTGGGTCGATCTCGGAATGTGACCGGTGGCCCGCTCGTCGTCGCGCCGCACGTCGAGCACCACGGCGCCAGGCTCACGGGCGAGGTCGTCGAAGGTCGCCGTCGGGTAGCTGCGAAGCTTGCTACCCTCGGCCAGTTCATTGGGCGCCCCGACGGCGCCGCCGCTCGGCCGGTCGATGCCGATGCGCACCAGCTGTCGCTGCGCGGCCGTGATCTGTTCGGCGGTCTCCGCGATGAGTGTGAGCGGCGTTTCCCAAGGAATGAGCCAGCCGAGGTAAGTGGCGAAGTGCTGGCCGAGACCGATGCCGATGGTGCCCGCTAGGTGCTCAGCGGCAAAGGCGGTCGTGGAGCGAAGATCGACTACCCATTCACCGTCCATGATTCGCCGGGCCAGCCCGAAAGGATCGGTGAGTGCAGGCGGCGAGAGGTCGATCGGGCCCGCACCATCTTGGTTGTGCGGACCCATGTGGGCGTAATAACTCGGGAAGGCAGTCAAACCGGCGACGAGCACGGCCACGAAGGCGTCCTCGTCGTCGGCGACCAGTGCGTCGTTGCGGCCTCGTTCGACCCCGATCGTGCTCTCGGTATCGCTCGAAGAGGAGCCCGACGAGCAGAAGCTCCCGAAACCGTGCGTCGGATACACGGCCACATCGTCGGCGAGCAGATCGGCCAGGTGACGCGCCGAGTGGTACTGGGCCCGGGTGAGCTCGTCGGTCCGGCCTGGGTCGACCAGATCGGTACGTCCGACGCTGCCGTAGAGCAGCGACCCGCCCGTGAACACCACCTCGGGCCCCTCACCGTCACCAACCACGTAGGCGAGATGGCCGTCGGTATGGCCGGGCGTCGCGACCACGGTGATCCGGAGGCGCCCCGCCGTCAACTCGTCCCCATCGCTGACGCTTTGGCGCTCGAAGGCGACGCCGTCGGCTCCCGCGACCAGGTAGGTAGCGCCGGTGCGCCGAGCGAGTTCCAGACCGCCGCTCACGTAGTCGTTGTGGATATGGGTCTCGGCCACCAGGACGCAGCGAAGGCTGTTGTCCGCCAGGACGGCTTCGATGCGGTCGATGTCGCGCTGTGGGTCGATGACCAGAGCTAATTCGCCGTCATGGGCGATGTAACTGCGATCCCCGAGCTCATCAGTCGAGACGACTTCCACCTGCACCAGGGCCTCCGGGATACTTGCTACTTCATACCAATGTAGGTACATTTATACCACCCAAGCCGGGCTCGTCAAACCTCGGACCCGGCCGATAGGAGGCACATGGACAACGGGCGGGGAGCGAACCCGCTGGACCGCACGAGTCCGGTACCGCTGTGGGCACAGCTCCACGACGACCTCCGCCGCCGTTCGGAAGCCGGTGAGTTCGCCGAGGCGTTTCCTTCCGAAATGGACCTAGTCGTCCAATACGAAGTCAGCCGCAACACCGTCCGCGAGGCCATGCGCCGCCTCCGCAGCGAGGGGATGGTCGTTGCGTCACGAGGGCGTCGTCCACGGCTTGCTGACGAGACCGAGATCGTCCAACCGCTTGGCGCCCTCTACAGCCTGTTCGCCTCGGTCGAGGCCTCAGGGCTCGAGCAACGCAGCGTGGTCCGGGCCCTCGAGGTCCGAACCGACGCCGACGCTGCACGTCGCCTCAGTCGCCCTCCGGCTCAATCGCTGCTCTACCTCGAACGGCTTCGCCTCGCAGGTGGAGAACCCCTTGCCCTCGACCGGGTCTGGGTACCTGAGGACCTCGGTGCGCCCTTGCTCGATGTCGACTTTGCTCACACGGGTTTCTACGACGAGTTCCTTGACCGGGCGGGGGTGGCGCTGACGGGCGGGCGGGAGCAGATCCGCGCGGTGGTGCCGTCCGAAGATGACCGCGCCCTGTTGGGCCTCAAAGGGCATGGCGCTGCTCTGGTCATCGATCGTCTTGGCTGTGCGCAGGGTGAACCCGTCGAGTGGCGCCACACCTTGGTCCGTGGCGACCGGTTCAGCGTCGTGGCGGAGTTCTCGGCCCGCAACGGCTACCAGCTCGACGTCTCCGACCTGTCGCAACGAGGGCCGAACGGTCCCGACCGAAACGCCCGCACGAAAAGGAGCACCTCATGACCCTGTCTCGTCGCACAACAGGCTCCGACATCGACGCGGTTACCGCCAGCCAACTCGTCGACAAAAAGGAGGCCATGTTGCTCGACGTTCGAGAGGCAGACGAGTGGGAGGCCGGGCACGCGCCCGGTGCCGTTCACATGCCGCTCGGAGGCCTTGTCGCCAGCGAGGTCACGAGGCACAACCTGGTCATCGCTGTATGCCGCTCGGGGGGTCGATCGGCTAAAGCCACTGCGGTTCTCCGTACCAGGGAATCGAGGTGCGAAACCTCAGCGGTGGCATGCAGGCCTGGTCGGAAGCTGGGTTGCCCGTGTGTCGAGACGATGGCTCCGTAGGTATCGTCGCGTAGCACTTCTCCGACGCATTTCGGCTTCTCGCATTGTCTTGCGCTGCGGGCGGGATTCGAAAGAACGCTATTACCTCTGGGATCCGTGGAGGTGGCGGGAATCGAACCCGCGTCCTTCGGCTTCTCATCGGGCCTTCTCCGAGCGCAGCCGGCAGCTAAGTCTCGGGACCCTCGCCGCCGCCGGCGGATTCGTGGGTCCCCAACCGACCTTTAGTGTCCCCGGCGGCCAATCGGCAGAACCGCTCGGGTAAGCCCCGCTAGATGACGCCCGCTACCGGCCTGCAGGGCTGAGACCGGACGGACGGGCTACTTATTAAGCAGCCAGCGCGAGCTGAGGCTCGGCATTTGTTTTTTGTTCCGGCTCTTTAACGTGGCTCCGGAGACCACGGCTCGCTTCTCCCGAATTGACGACCAAAGTCGAAACCGATCACCCCCGTATCTTGTGTGACCCCCCATCCTACCTCCGGGCAAGGTGTATCTGGTCAGGGGCTCGTGCTCAGTCGTATTCCTTGCGTGCGCCCCGGCCCACGCTCTTGCCCGCCGCGAAACGCGCTTCGCGCTCGGCATCACGCTCGGCGTCGCGTGTGGCGATGGCGTGGCGCTTGTCGTACAGGCGCCGGCCTTTGGCCAGGGCCAGTTCCACTTTGGCCCGGCCGTCTTTGAAATAGATCGACAGCGGCACGAGTGTCAGGGCCTTTTGCTGGGTCTGGCCCATCAGCTCGTCGATCTGGTCGCGGTGCAGGAGCAGCTTGCGCCTCCGCTCGGGATCATGGGCACCGAACCCCGCCGCATGCTCGTAGGGGGGGATGTGGACACCGAGCAACCACGCCTCGCCTCCTTCGACCCTGGCGTAGGCGTCGGCCAGAGTGACCCTGCCGGCGCGCAGGGACTTCACTTCGCTTCCCTGGAGGGCCAGGCCGCATTCGTAGGTCTCGAGGATCTCGTAGTCGTGACGGGCGCGACGGTTCCGGGCGACCGTCTTGATCCGGTCGGTGCCGTCGTCGGGAACGCGGCGCGACGCCCGACGTCCCGGTCCTTTCGCCGCTGCCACCTGCGGAACGGTACCCGGCGTCGCGCCCGCCCGGTCCGTGCCGGCGGGGGGAGGCCCCCGGTACCCTCGGAGGGATGCTCCGGTTGCCCGCCAACGTGTATGCCGAGATCGTGGGCCACTGCCTGGGCGGGCTTCCCGACGAGGCATGCGGGTTGATCGGTGGCGACCCGGCCACCGGGGACGTGGTGCGGTGCTACCCGACCCGCAACCTTGCCGCCTCGGCCAAGCTCTACACCGTCGATCCCCGCGAGCACCTCCGGGCCGATCGCGACGCCGAGTCCCGCGGCTTCGAGATCATCGGTGTGTTCCACTCCCACACCCACACCGACGCCTACCCGTCTCCCACCGATATCGCCCAGGCACCCGATCCCGGATGGCACTACGTGCTCGTGTCGCTGCGGGACACGCATCCCACCCTGCGCTCCTACCGCATCCACGGGGAGGTGGTCGAGGAGGAGCCGGTCGTGGTCGAGCCCCGGTAACCCGGAGGCCCGGTAGAATGCTGACCGGAGTCGTCGACATTCGTCCGGCCGTTGCGTGTCCTTCGGGGTGCGGCGGCCTCTGACCCGGGAGGGCATCGTGGCTGTCGAAGTGAGGCTTCCCACGGTCTTGCGTCAGCACGCCGGGGGGAGATCCGCGGTGATCGCAGAGGGATCGACCATCGGCGAGGTGCTCGCCGACCTCGTCCGCAGCTACCCCGGCATGAAGGGCCAGGTGCTCACCGAGGACGGGTCCCTGCACCGGTTCGTGAACGTGTACGTCGACGACGACGACGTCCGGTACCTCGACCAGCTCGACACCAAGGTGGCCGACGGCGTCACGGTGTCGATCCTCCCTGCCGTGGCCGGCGGCTGAGGGGGGCCCTCCCCGCACCCCGGCGCGACCAGAAACAGCATCACATGGCGCAGGTCACGAGCATCCTCGACCTCATCGGCGACACCCCCCTCGTCGACGTCAGCTCACTGAGCCCCAATCCCGAGGCCCGCATCCTGATCAAGCTCGAGGGCCAGAACCCTGGCGGGTCGGTGAAGGACCGGATCGCGCTGTCGATGGTGGAGGAAGCGGAGAAAGACGGCCGCCTCTCGCTCGGGGACACACTGCTCGAGCCCTCTTCGGGGAACACCGGCATCGGCCTCGCTCTCGTGGCGCGTGTCAAGGGGTACCACCTCAAGGTGGTGTTGCCCTCGAACGTGTCGGTCGAGCGTCGCCAACTGCTCGAGGTGTGGGGGGCCGAGGTCATCGAGTCGCCGGGCACCGAAGGATCGAACGGGGCCGTTCGCATGGCACAGCGCATCCACGCCGAGCACCCCGAGTGGGTCTTCCTCTATCAGTACGCCAACGTCGCGAACCCCAAGGCGCACTACGAGGGGACCGGGCCCGAGATCTGGCGCGACTGTCCCGAGGTGACCCACTTCGTGGCCGGGCTGGGCACGTCGGGCACCTTGTTGGGGGTGGGCCGATTCTTGAAGGAGCGCAATCCGGCCATCGAGGTCTGGGCCGTCGAACCTCCCGCCGGGGAGATGGTCGACGGCCTCCGTAATCTCGACGACGGCTACATCCCTCCCATCTTCACCGAGCTCCACGGGGCGGAGTTGCTCGATCGAAAGACGATGGTGGGCCCGAGGCTGTCGGTGGAATGGACCCGGCGCCTGGCCGAGGTGGGCGTGTTCGCGGGGATCTCGTCGGGAGCAGCGATGGCAGGCGCCGCCAAGTGCGCGCAGGCCATCGGTTCGGGCGTGATCGTGGTGGTGTCGGCCGACGGAGGCTGGAAGTACCTGTCGACCGGAGCGTGGACCGACGATCTCGACGCCGTCGTCGAGCGGGCTAAGCACACCATCTACTTCTGATCAGCCCTACTCCGGATCAGCACTGGTTCAGATCAGCACTGCTTCTGGTCGGGCGGCTGCCTCGGCTCGGCCGCCCTCGCTACGACTTCTTGGCTTTGGTGCGCAGCTGCACGGCCGCGTCGGGCTCGAGGACGCGGAAGCTGAAGCTCTCTTCGAGGTACAGCGCCACCGTGTCGGCATCGTGCGAGGCGTAGCCGATGGAGATGTCCTGGCCCGACTCGATGACGAAGTCCCCTCCGCGCAGGCTCACGACGATGCCGCACTCGACGCCGGGTGCCCACACCAGAGGGCCGCCCAGGATCTGGCGGAGATGGTCCAGCAGAAGGTGGCCGCCGTGCTCGGCGGTGTGGACGATCTCGGTGTAGATCCCCGGCGACAGGGCCAGGCCGTAGGGGCCGCCGATCCCCGCCCCCCGCAGCACGTCCACGGCTTCGGCCACGGCGGTGGGGTAGTGCTCGGCGTCGGGAGACAGCGTGAGCCCCGCGTGCGAGGTGCTCTCGGTGATCCCCTTGATCCGTCCCGCCGCGTAGCCGTGGAACACCGCGGTGTTCTCGGCCAAGGCGATACGTCGACCGGCCTCTTCGAGGCCGGGCAGGTCGAGGTCGCTGGCGCCGCGCTCGGCCGCGTCGACTTCGCTGCGCTTCACGACGAAGTCGGCGCGCAGCTCCACCAGGGGGAGCACCTGGCGTTGGGCGCCGGTGACGTCGGCGAGGGGACCGGCGATCGACGCGGTGCGCCCGAGGGAGGTGGCCGAGTGTGTCCAGCCCAGAGGCCCCTCGAAGTCCACGAGTTTGCGGGCCGCCAGGTAGGTCTCGAGACGGGGCTTGATCTCCTCTTCGATCGCCTGCCATCCCGCGTCGGCGATGGGGGCGAGTTGGCGATGGAGATGGTTCATGATTCGTGTCCCTTCAGGCTCCCGATCCCGAGTGACCCTGAGCTCGCACCGGCACCGGCACCGGTTTCCGGTTCTTGCGCCGCGCCCGCCTCGGCCTCGGCCTCGATCTCGAGGATGGACCCTGTGGTGAACAGGTAGGTGCGCAAGTGCTGGTCGAGTTTGGCGTCCCGGCGACGGAGCCACTCGAGGGTCATCGAGGCGTGCTCTTTCTCTTCGTCACGGTTGTGGGCGAGGACGTCGGCCAAGCTGGCGTCGGACGTGGCTTTCACCCGCTGGTCGTACCAGTCGACGGCCTCGAGCTCCTCGCACAGCGAGGTCATGGCCCGGTGGTGGTCGATGGTCTCCTCGTCGAGGAGATCCGCGGCTTCGTGCAGCCCTTCGCTCGCCATGTCGTGCTCCTGTCGCCTGTCTGGTCGAACCTGCCGGTCCGGGAGGTATACCCCGCGCCGCGTCGTGGTAGTCGTCCGGCCCAGTGGACACGGTATAGGTTTCGGGCATGGCCGACCTCAGCCCTGTCGTCGCGGCCGCACCGTGCCCGCGGAGCGGGCTCGTACGGTGACCCGGAGGTCGACGCGCACCAAGGGGAAGGTCCAGGCGCTGCCCGGGCACCTGCACCGCAGCGAGCAGTGGAACGGGCTGCAACGCGGGGACCCCGTCGAGATCGAGGGCCCGGTGCTCCGGGGTGCGGCGTGGCGGTTCCTGGGCTACGTCAGAAACGAGCGCAACGGCGCCGAGTCGGTGGAGGTGATCGGCGGCCGACCGGGGGAGGACCGGGTGCGGTCGTTCCTCCCCGAGCAGGTCTTCCCGGTGGGCGGGCGCAAGACCGGCCTGGCCTCGCTCGCCGACGCGCCCCGGCTGCCCCTGACTTGAGAGCGTGGCCCTCGCCGCTCGGCGGGTGCCGTAGCCTCGGGGGCATGGACAGCCGTCCCATCGGCATGTTCGACAGCGGGTTCGGTGGGCTGACCGTCGCTCGGGCGCTGATCGACCTCGCCCCCCACGAGGAGCTCGTCTACGTGGGCGACACCGGCCGCTACCCCTACGGGCCGCGCGACCTCGACCAGGTCCGGTCGTTCGCAGTGCAGATCGCGCGCTGGCTGATCGACGAGATCGACGTCAAGCTCATCGTGGTCGCCTGCAACACGGCCTCGGCGGCCGCGCTCGACACCCTGCGCGCCCTGTTGCCCGTGCCGGTGGTGGGTGTCATCGACCCCGGGGTGCGCGCCGTGGCCCGCGCCACGCGCAACCGTCGGGTTGGTGTGGTGGGCACCGTCGGCACGATCCGATCGGGTGCCTACCAACGCGCCATTGGGGAGCTGGCCGTCCCTCTCGAGCTGGTGCCCGCCTCGTGCCCGGGCTTCGTGGAGTTCGTCGAACGGGGCGAGACGCGCTCGGACCAGGTGGCCGTGTTGGCCGAGCGCCTCTTGGCGCCCGTACGCGACGCCGGGGTCGACGCGTTGTTGCTCGGGTGCACGCACTACCCGTTCCTGGCCCGCACCATCGCCGATGTCATGGGCCGCGACGTGGTGCTCGTGTCCTCGGCGGACGAGACCGCCTTCGAGGTGCGTGCCATCCTGGGCGGCGCCGAGCAGGCCGGGGGAGGCGTCGGGCGCGGCGAGGAGAAGCCCGGCACACTGCGGGTGTTCTCGTCGGGGGACGTGGCGTGGTTCCGCACCGTGGGCAGCCGGCTCTTCGGCGAGGAGCTCGGCGAGGTGCGGCGGCTGTCGTGGCCCGACCCGCCCGCGGTGCACGACGCCACCAACGGTGCGGCTGTGTCTCATGGCAGGGGCACCGGGCGACCCGGCGCCGCCTCGGGCTGAGCGCGTGCTCACCCTCACCGTCCTCGGTTGTGACGGAAGCCACCAGGCCGCCGGCGGGGCCGCCAGCGGATACCTGGTGCGGTCGTGGGATTCGGGGACGGCGGTGTGGATGGACGCCGGGCCCGGGACCTTCGGGAACCTCCAGCGCTTCACCGACCCCCTCCGGCTCTCGGCCATCGTGCTCACCCACGAGCACCACGACCACTTCAGCGACGTCGAGGGTTTCATTACCGCGGCGCGCTGGGTGTACGGGTTCCATCGCGAGCCCGTCCCGGTCTACGCCGCGCCCGGTGTGCTCGGGCATCTGACCCAGGACGTCGAGGGGATCCTCGACTGGCACGAGGTGGGCGACGGTGATGGGGTCGACGTCGGTGATCTGCGCCTGACGTTCTGCCGCACCGACCACCCGCCCGTCACGTTGGCGACGCGTCTCCAGGGAGCGTCGGGCGCCCTGGGATACTCTGCGGACTCCGGACCTGAGTGGTCGTTGTCGGCCCTCGGCCCCGGCCTCGACCTCGCCCTGTGCGAGGCCACCTACACCTCCGAGCACAAAGGCCCGCCCATCCACATGAGTGGCTCAGAAGCAGGTTCCAATGCCCGCGCCGCCGGCGCCCGTCGCCTGGTGGTGACCCACCGCTGGCCGACCGCCTCTGCCGCCGAGGTTCTGGCCGAGGCCACCGAGGCCTTCGGGGGGCGCGTCGAGCAGGCCGCGGTGGGCCGGGGGTACTCGCTGTGACCGACCGCCGCGCCTTGCGAGCCGACGGCCGGGACGTGGCGGAGCTACGCCCCGTGTCGTTCGTGCGCGACTTCACCGAGTTCGCCAACGGCTCGGTCCTGGTGTCGATGGGCAAGACCAAGGTCCTGTGCACGGCGTCGGTGGAGGACCGTGTCCCGCCCTGGCTGCGCGGCGGCGGCAAGGGGTGGGTCACCGCCGAGTACTCGCTGTTGCCGGGGTCATCGGCCGAGCGGGTGGGGCGCGAGGCGGCCAAGGGCAAGCAGTCGGGCCGGACGCACGAGATCCAGCGCCTCATCGGCCGGTCGCTGCGCGCCGTGACGGACCTCGTCGCCATGGGCGAGCTGTCGGTGACGGTGGACTGCGACGCCCTCCAGGCCGACGGGGGGACGCGCACGGCTTCGATCTGCGGCGCCTACCTGGCGTTGCACGACTGCTTCACGCGCTTGGTCCACACGCGCGTGATCTCGTCGCACCCGCTTACCGATGCCTGTGCGGCGGTGTCGGTGGGTGTCGTCGACGGCGCTTGTCTGTTGGACCTCGACTACTCCGAGGACTCGCGCGCCGAGGTGGACATGAACGTCGTGATGACCGGGTCGGGGCGCTTCGTCGAGGTCCAGGGCACCGCCGAGGGGATGGCCTTCACCCGCGGTGAGCTCGACGAGCTGGTGAGTCTGGCCGAACAGGGCATCGGCGTGCTCCTCGAGGCGCAGCGCGCCGTCGTCGCCGACCCTCCCGCTCCTCGGTGACGATCCCCGGGGGCGACGGCAACGGCGTCGGCGCGACCGGGAGGCTCCGCATGGTGATCGCCACCGCCAACCCGGACAAGGCGGCGGAGATCGTGGCGCTCGTGACCGAGACGGTGGGGGACCGGGTCGAGCTCGTGGCCCGGCCCACCTCGGTGGGCGAGGTGGAGGAATCGGGAGAGACCCTCGAGGACAACGCCCGGCTCAAGGCGATGGCACTGGTGAAGGCCACCGGGCTGCCCGCCATCGCGGACGACACCGGGCTCGAGGTCGACGCCCTCGACGGCGCCCCGGGGGTGTTCTCGTCGCGGTACTCGGGCGAGCACGCCACCTACGACGACAACGTGACGAAGCTCCTCGTCGACCTCGAGGCGGCCGGCGCGCGGGGGCCCGAGGCGAGACGGGCCCGGTTCCGGACCGTCGCCATGGCGTGTTTCCCGGGCGGGCGCGAGGTGGCGGCCCATGGTGTGGTGGAGGGGACGATCTCGCCCGATCGGCGCGGCAGCGGCGGCTTCGGCTACGACCCGGTGTTCATCCCCGACGGAGGGGACGGACGGACCTACGCCGAGATGCCGAGCACCGAGAAGAACACCCGCTCCCATCGCGCCCGGGCCTTCCGGGCCCTCGCCATCGGCCTGCTCTCGGGCTGAGGCGGCCGGCCTGAAACAGCCCCGTCACCGCAGGCGCCACTCCACCCGTTGACCCGAGGCGAAGCGCGCCTGGCCCTCGGCCAGGGCGACGGGGTCGTTGCCGAGGCCCACGAACGCCCAACCGAGCCCGAGGGCCTGGCTCCGGGACAGCTCGCGCCCCGCCCACAGGGCCCGCAGCGTTCCCTGGACCGCCACGGGATGCGCCTTGGCGATCACCTCCGCCGCCCACTGGGCGCGGGCACGGAGCTCGTCGACCGGCACCACCTCGGTGACGAGGCCGATCTGCAGCGCCCGCTGCGCGCTCATGCGTTCCTCGCTCCCGAGGAGCGTGAGCCGGACGAGGTCGCCGAACGGCATGCGGTCGGTCATCTGGAGGGGCTCGAAGGCGGCTGCCATGTTGAAGGTCAGGTGGGGATCGAAGAACGTGGCGTGGTCCGCGGCGATCATGAAGTCGACCTCGCCCAGCATGTAGAAGGCGCCGCCACAGGCGATACCGTTGATCGCCGCGATGACGGGCTTCCACAGGTCGTTGGCCTTGGGGCCGAGGTTCTCCCCGGGGTCGTCGAACATGAACGGGGTGGTGCCCGACCCGATGCGCACGGGCTCGTCCCCCCCGGCGCCCGGCTCGGGTCCCCCGGTCCCAGCGGTGGTCCCGGGCCCGTCTGAGCGTCCCGGTCGGGGCCCCTCGGCGAGGGCCTCGGAGCGGTCGATGCCGGTGCAGAAGGCCTTGTCTCCGGCCCCGGTCAGCACCACCACGCGGACGTCGTCGTGGCGCCGGAGCCAGCGCCAGACACTGCGCAGCTCGCGTTGCATCGTGGTGTTGAAGGCGTTCATGACGTCGGGCCGGTTCAGGGTGACCCACGCCACGCCTCTCGACTCCTCGTAGCCGAGTGTCTCGAACTCGGGCATCGCTTCCTCACCGTGGTCGTCGGGGGCCGCCGGAGGTGTCTCGTGGCGGGCCGCGGGCACGGTAGCAGGGGCTGTCGGCGATGGGCACGCCGGAGCCCGTCCGATCACTCTGGGGGCTGCTCGATCGGACGGGCCCGGCGGTCCGTACAGCTCCGGGTGGTGGCCGGGGGCATTTTCGGCACCGTCCCGGTGCTCGCCTCCGACCGGGAAAAACAGCGGGCGACGAAGCTCCCGACATCTTGGGCCATGTCCGCTTCCCTCACTAGGGACCAAAGTCCCTATTGGAGCGCGCCGAAGCCGGCCGGCCGGGGTCAGGCTCGGCCCGATCGGAGTGAGGAAGCCCTGGTGGGGGTGGCGAAAATGCTCGCCATTGGCGGCGTGGCCCGCATTGGCGGCACAGTGTCACGGCGCCGACAGGCGGCCAAGGCCAGGGGAGGAGCACGATGTCGGACGACGAGCTGAGCAAGATCATCGGCAAGCCCATGAGCAAGTCCCGGGTTGTCGTCGAGCGCGGGCCGGTCGCCAACTTCGCCACCGCGGTCTGCGACTCCAACCGTGTCTATCGCGACCCCCGGGCCGCCGCCGAGGCCGGGCTGGACGCCATCCCGGTGCCTCCCACCTACCCCTTCGTCATGCAGACGTGGGGCGAGTTCCCCGAGGAGCAGCCGGCGGACAAGCCCAAGGGCAACCCCATGGGAGAGGTCATCGGCCCGCTCATGGCCAAGGGCGGCATCATCCTCCACGGCGAGCAGGAGTTCATCTACCACCGCCCCGTGGTGGTGGGCGACGTCCTCGTGGGCGAGGGCCACGTCGTCGACGCCTATGCCAAGGAGTCCAAGGGCAAGACCATGACCTTCCTCGTGACCGAGACGGTGTGGCGCGACGAGGCGACGGCAGAGCCGGTCGTCACGTCGCGCTTCAACCTCATCCACCGCGGCTGAGACTCCGGGCGTGAAGACGTCTCTTCTCACAGGACCGCAGTGGGCGGCGGTCCTGCGCATCGGGCTCGGGCTGTGGTGGCTCGAGAGCTTCCGGCACAAGAACCTCACGGCCTGGATCAAGCGCCAAGCCGGGATCAACTGGGCCGCCGACATCGCCTCCAAGCACCGGTGGAAGGTCGTCGGGAAGGGTTTCGACGCGGTGGTGAAGCCGAACCCCAAGGCCATGACCTGGGTCATCCTCATGAGCGAGCTGTCGCTCGGGCTGGGCCTGACCCTCGGGTTCCTCACCCCCGTGGCGGCGTTCGCCAGCATCGCCCTCAACCTCTTGTACTTCGTCCTCATGATCCATGACTGGGCGGAGCAGGGCCAGAACGCCATGATGGTCCTGGCCGCCGCGGTGATCCTCGGGACCCACGGCTGGCAGGTGTGGTCGATCGACCACCTCATCGGCTGGTTCTGACCGACCGCCGCCAGCGACGGACATCAGACAGGGAGTCGGGGCATGCCCATCGGCATCGGGGAGGATCACGAGGAGTTGCGTCGCACGGTGCGACGGTGGCTCGAGGCGCGCTGCCCGCCCGAGGTGGCGCGCGCCCTGCTCGACGCCGAGACCGAGACCATGCCGCCGTTCTGGGACGAGTTGGCCGGTCAGGGGTGGCTGGGCATCCACGTGGCCGAGGAGCACGGCGGCCAGGGCTTCGGCATGCTCGAGCTCGCCGTGGTCGTCGAGGAGATGGCGCGGGCCGTGATGCCGGGCCCGGCGGTCTCCACCATGCTCGCCGCCGCGGTGGTGGCGGCCGGGGCGGACGACCCGCAACGCAAGGCGCTGCTACCGGCCATGGCCGACGGCAGCGCTCCCACTGCGGTGGCCCTGCCCGGGGCCGGAAGCCTGACGGGCAGGCGCGCCGGGGCCGGCTCGCTCGACGTCGACGGTGAGGTGGGGCCCGTGCTGGGTGCCACCCTGGCCAAGCGGATCCTGGTCCCGGTCACCGTCGCGGCCGCCGCCGTCGAGGATGGCGCTGTCGTGTGGTGTGTCGTCGACCTCGACGCCCCCGGGGTCAGCGCCGCCCCGCTCGCCAGCCTCGACCCCATCCGGCGCGTGGGAACGGTTCGCGTGGAGGGCCTCGTGGTCGTGCCCGAACGCCAGCTGCCCTCGGTGTCGAGCACCGCGGTTCGCGACCTCGCCCTCGTCCTCGCCGCGGCCGAGTGTGCCGGCGGGGCGCGGTGGTGTCTCGACGTCGGGACGGCCTACGCCATCGAACGCCGCCAGTTCGGGCGTCCCATCGGCCAGTTCCAGGCTATCAAGCACCGCCTGGCGGACATGCTGGTGGCGGTGGAGCAGGTGACGGCGTTGGCGTGGGACACCGCCCAGGCCGCCGACGCCGGCGACGCGGCACAGGCCCAGCTGTCCGCCGTGCTGGCCGGGGCCTTCGCCCTCGACGCCTATGTCGAGTGCGCCAAAGGTTGCATCCAGATCCTGGGGGGTCTGGGCTTCACGTGGGAGCACGACGCCCACCTGCACTTGCGCCGGGCGCTGACGATTCGCCAGCTCGTCGGACCGAGCTCCGCCTTGCGGGTCGAGGCCACGCGCGCCGCGCTTCAGGGCAGTCGCCGCCGGCTCGTGCTCGATCTCCCCGAGGACGCCGAGCGCATCCGGGAGCAAGTCCGCGCCGTGGTCGCCGAGGTGGCCGCCGCACCCGACTCGGCCGAGCGTCGTCGGCGGCTCGTGGACACCGGGCTCCTCACCCCCCACTGGCCGGTGCCGTGGGGACGAAGTGCCGGGCCCGTGGAACAGCTCGTGATCGACGAGGAGCTCGCCGCCGCCCATGTGCACCGCCCCCATCTCGCCGTCGGCGCCTGGGCGTTGCCCACGATCATCGCCCACGGGTCGCCCGAGCAGCAGGAGCGCTGGGTCGGGCCCACGATGCGCGGTGAGCTGGTGTGGTGTCAGTTGTTCAGCGAGCCCGGAGCCGGGAGCGATCTCGCCGCCCTGTCGATGCGCGCCACCCGTCATGACGGCGGCTGGGTGCTCAACGGCCAGAAGGTCTGGACATCGATCGCCATGCGCGCCGATTGGGGGATCTGTCTGGCCCGAAGCGACCCTGACGCGTCGAAGCACGAGGGCATCACCTATTTCATCGTCGACATGCATGCCGAGGGCATCGAAGTGCGACCGCTGCGCGAGATCACGGGTGCGGCCATGTTCAACGAGGTGTTCTTCACCGACGTCTTCGTGCCCGACGACTGCGTGGTGGGACAGGTCAACGGCGGATGGCGCCTGGCGCGCACCACGCTGGCCAACGAGCGCGTGTCGATGGCCTCGGGCGCCACGTGGGGATTCGGGATCGAGGGGATCCTGAAGGGAATCCAGGCCGGTCGGCCCGACCTCCCCGACGCGCCCGAGGACCCCGGCACCCACGACGACCGTCTCCTCCTCGAGGACACCGTCGTCCTCGACGGCGTCGGAGGCTTGCTGGCCGAGGCCCAGTCGTTGGCCCTGCTGGGCGCCCGGACCACGTTGCGGTCGGTGTCGGGCGTCGAGCCCGGTCCCGAGGCGAGCGTGCGCAAGCTGCTCGGCGCCGAACACGAGCAACGCCTCCAGGAGTTCGGGCTCATGCAGCTCGGCGCCCGCAGCGCCACCACCGAAGGCGACGCGGGCCGGTGGAGCCAGGGCTTTCTCTCGGCGAGATGTCTGACCATCGCCGGGGGCACGAGCGAGGTGCAGCGCAACGTCATCGGGGAGCGCATCCTGGGGCTGCCGCGCGACCCCGAGCCCGGGAGTTGAGCTTCGTCGGGATGTGACCACGACGGTTTTGACACGGTACGAACACGACGCCCAAGCTGCGAAAACCGGGCGAGAAGGGATGGATGGGCATGGCTGTGGCCACGAGGTACTACGAGGACGTCAAAGAGGGTGACGAGGCGCCGTCATCGAGCCACACCCTGACCAGAACCGATCTCGTGCGCTACGCCGGTGCGTCGGGGGACTACAACCCCATGCACCACGACGAGATCCTCGCCACCGCGGCGGGCCAGCCCAGCGTGTTCGGCCACGGGATGTTCTCGATGGGCCTGCTCGGCACGGCCCTCACCGACTACGTCGGGCCCGGCAACCTCACCCACTACAAGGTGCGCTTCTCCCGTCAGACGTGGCCCGGTGAGGAGCTCACCACCAAGATCGTGGTCACGGGCAAGCGGGTCGAGGACGGCCACAACCTGGTGGACCTCGAGTGCAGCCTGGCCAACGGCGACGGTGAAGTGAAGGTCGTGGGCGAGGCGACGGCGGTGCTCCCCAGCAAGTCCTGACCTGGCGCCCGCGAGGGGCGCTCGCTCAGAACGTCGTGCTGGATGCGAGATGGGTCAGGCACGCGGCCCCGGCCCGAGGGCCGAAGCCGCCTGCGCCTCAGGCCACGGCGCTCAGCAGCCCGCAGGACTCCCGGTCTTGCCCTCGGCCGAATAGAAGAGTCCGAGCAGCGTGCAGATCGTCACTTTGGCGACGAGCCATTTGCCGTCGGTGAAGACGGCATAGCCGTTGTTCATGGGGAGGATGGCTGTCCCGCCCGTGCCGAGGATGTCGTAGACCACCTTCGCGCACTGCGTCCCCAGCTTCTGCGCGGTGCACTGGGCCGCGGTCAGGATGTTCACGCTGTCGATCTTCGAGCCTTGCGACGCGCTCGCCTCTGACGACGACAGCGCCTGCTGCAAGGCGCCGGTGATCGACGACCCGTCCTGGATGACGACCAGCTTGCCGGCCAGGCTCGGGTTCGCCAGGTTGAACAGCGTGTCGTATGCGGTCGAGATGTCGGCCGTCGCGGTGGCGGGGTCGATGGCGACCGTGGTGGTAGTCGCCTTGACGGTGGTGGGCGCGGCCGCGGGGGTGCTGCTGCAGGCCGCGGCGCCCAGGGTGAGCCCCGCCATGACGGCGACCGCCACGACACGCGGTGCCCGTCGTCGTGCCAGATGCCTCTTCCCGACCGCCGCCGTGGTGCTGAATAGTCCGAGCATCGTGTGAGCCTCCCCTTGAATTGGTCCGCCGCTCCCCTTGGGCTGCCAGAGGTTAACCCGATCCCCGGCGCCGTACCTGACATTCTCGTCAGGGACGGCGGGACCCGGTTCCCGGGGTAGCAGAATGCCGCCCGATCACGACGAGCGCCGAGCCTTGGGCGCCGGCTTTCGGGGCCGAATCAGGAGAAGGTGAACGGCGGCAGGCTCGAGGAGCGTGTGGCGAAGAGCGTCGCCTTGTTGTCGGCCAGCTCTTTGGGTGTCCACCCCGAGTCACGCTTGAGGTGGCCGGCGGGCTGCCACCCCTGCATGACCCAGACGGAGCCGCCGAACACGACGAAGTTCTGCCCGTTGACGTCGGCGGCATCGTCCGAAGCCAGGAACGCCACCAGGGGGGCAACGTTCTCCGGGGCGAAGGCGTCGAACTTGCCTTCCTCGGCCTTGGCCATGTCGCCGAAGAGGTCCTCGGTCATGCGGGTGCGGGCCCGCGGGGAGATGGCGTTCACGGTCACGCCGTAGCGCTCCAGCTCGCGCCCGAGGATGATGGTCATCGCCGCGATGCCTGCCTTGGCCGCTCCGTAGTTGGCCTGTCCGGCATTGCCGAAGAGCCCGGCCTCGGACGCGGTGTTGATGATGCGACCCGACACGTCCTCGCCTGCCTTGGCACGGTTGCGCCAGTGGACCGCCGCGAAGTGCGACAGTGCGAAGTGGCCCTTCAGGTGGACGCGGATGACGTCGTCCCAATCGGACTCGTCCATGTTGAAGCTCATCTTGTCTCTGAGGATGCCGGCGTTGTTGACCAGGATGTCGAGCTTTCCCCACGTGTCCACCGCCTGAGCCACCAGGGCCTCGGCCCCGGCCCAGGAGCTCACGTCGGCGCTGTTGAGGAGGGCTTCGCCCCCGGCCGACTTGATGTCCTGCACGGTCTGCTCGGCCGGGTGCACGTCCGTACCTTCGCCGGCGCGCGAGGCCCCGACGTCGTTGACGATGACCTTGGCACCCTCGGCGGCCAGCAGCAGAGCCTCCTCACGCCCGATCCCGCGCCCGGCTCCGCTGACGATGGCGGTCTTTCCCTCGAGCATGCCCATCAGGTGTCCTCCTACTTCTGCTTCACAGCCTCGTGCCCGGCGCCCGCCGCCGGGTCCCGCGCCACGTTGACGTCGGATCTGGAACCCGGGCAGCATGGCCGATGGTGCGAGCCAGGGTCAACACGGCCGTGCCCCCCGAGCGGCCCCCACCGGGCACGCCGGCGACGACATTCATGAGCATGAACGAGGCAGGCACACATGGCGACCACCCGGTTCGATCTCCCCACCCCTGACGACTTCACGCGGCAATGGTGGGACGCGGTCGCCGAGGGCCGCCTCTTGCTGATGCGGTGCTCGACCTGCGGCAAGGCGCACTACTACCCCCGGCCGTTCTGCCCCCGGTGCGGGGCCGACACCGTCTCGTGGGAGGAGGCGAGCGGGGACGCCACGCTCTACACGTGGTCGATCGTGCACCAGAACGACCTCCCTCCCTTCAATGAGCGGGTGCCTTATGTGGCGGCGGTGGTGGACCTCGCCGAGGGCCCCCGGATGATGACCAACGTCGTCGGGTGCGAGATCGACGACCTCGCCGTCGGCATGGCGCTGCGCGTGGAGTTCACCGACATCGGTGACGGGTACCACGTTCCCTTGTTCCGCCCCGCGACGTAGCGGGGGCCTGCGATATGGACGGGTCTCGGGGGAGGCTCGCGCTGGTCACGGGCGGGAGCCGGGGGATCGGGCGGGCCTGTGCGCTGGCGCTGGCCGGGGACGGCTTCGACGTGGCGGTGAACTATCGGCGCGACGACGATGCGGCCGCGGAGACGGTGGCGGCCATCGAGACGCTGGGCCGTCGGGCGAGGAGCTACCGGGCGTCGGTCGAGTCCGCCCCCGACGACGAGGCCATGGTGGAGGCGGTGCTCGAGGACTTCGGGGCCATCGACGCCCTCGTGCACTCGGCGGGCATCGCCAGTCGCGGGCACACGGTGGTCGACACCGACCCGGCGGAGCTCGAGCGGGTCGTCGCCATCCACGCCTTCGGGGCCCACCACCTGTGCCGGCTCGTGCTTCCCTCCATGCGGACGCGGCCCCGAGGGGACGTGGTGTTCGTGTCGAGCGTCGCCGCCAAACTGCTGGCCCCCAACAGCGCGCCGTACAACATGGGCAAGGCGGCGCTCGAGGCCTTGGCGATGACCCTCGCCAAGGAGGAGCGTCGACATGGGGTCCATGTGAACGTCGTCGCTCCCGGATTGGTCGTCACCGAGATGGGCCGTCGGCTGGTTCGGGCCATGGGGGTCGAGGACATCGCCACGATGGATGCCAACGCCGCCTTCGGACGGGTCTGTCGGCCCGAAGACGTGGCCGGCGTCGTCCGGTTCCTGTGTTCGGACGAAGCGGGCTATCTGACCGGCCAGATCATCGCCGTGGACGGGGGAGGCTGATCCTTCGACGTCGGTTCGACGTGGGTGGCCCGTTCAGCCCGACAGGTCGTAGACCGTCACGCCGTTGAGCGTCTCGGCCGTGAAGTGGCTCACGACCCATTGGGTGATCTGTCCGGCGGTGGTGCCCGAGCTCCCGTTGCCGGGCCCCCTGCCGCCGGCAATGAAGTAGTGGATCTTCTTGTCGGCGACGTCGCGCTCGAATTGCGCGAGGGTCGGGGCCGGATCGGTGCCGTTGAATCCCCCGATCGCCATGACCGGGTCGCCGGTGGCCAGCTGGTAGCCGGCCGCCGAGTTCGAGTTCACGGTGGCGGCCACCCAGGTGTAGGTGCGGGCGTCGGCCTCGAGAGCCTTCACGAGCTTGCTCCCCGGGGTGCTGATCGACAGGAACCCTCCCGCCCCGCCCGCTCCCACGCGACCACCGAACCGTGGCACCCCTGCGCCCGCGGCGCCCCGTGTCCCGGGGGGCCCGCCCAGTCCGCCGGACGGGAAGGACCCGCCCGGGGCGCCGAGGCCGGGCGGGAGGGCCGAGCCGCGACTGGTCCCCGTGCCGGCGCCAGCTCGGACGCCCGGCCGTCCCGCGACGCCGCCGCCGGGGAAGCCCCCGAACGTGGCGCCCGGTGCACCGGGCGCACCCCCGAGACCAGTGCCCGAGGACGGTCCCGCCGACGGAATGGCGCCGGAGTGGGCGGTGGCAGCCGTGTCGAGTGCGTACGCGGCAGGCCCGGCCAGCGCGGCGCAGACTCCCACCGACCCGAGAACGAGCGCCGCCTTGCCGCGCAGCCTGGGTTGGAGGACGAGGACCAAAGCGGCTCCGAGTCCGACCCCAAGCACGGCCGGTCCCAGCCACGGCATCCATTGTGGGGCCCGCTCGAGCAGGACGTAGGACCACACCGTCGCCGCCGCCAGCGCCGCCGCCAGCGCGAGGCGGGCGCCCAAGGTCGTGCGTCGTGCCCACAGAGCCGAAGCGCCGATCCCGACCATGGCGCCGACGGCCGGGGCCGCGGCCACCGAGTAGTAGGGGTGGATGATCCCCTTGGCGAGGCTGATCACCACCACGGTCACAACGAGCCAGCCGGTCCACAGCAGCAAGGTGCTGCGAGCGGTGTCGGTGCGCGGCCTCCGGCGCCAGAGCCACAACGATGCGATCGCCAGAATCAAGGCGGCGGGGATGAGCCAGGAGATCTGCGTCCCGAATTCGGTGTTGAAGAAACGCAGCCAACCGGTGGGGCCCCATTGCGACCCGCCGGTGCCGACACCGCCGACGCTGCCGGTCTCACTGCCCGAGATCCGACCCAGCCCGTTGTATCCGAAGATCAGGTTCAGCAGGTTGTTGTCCTGAGAGCCCCCGATGTAGGGCCGGTCCGCCGCCGGGGTGAGCTGCACGATCGCCACCCACCACCCCGACGACACCACGAGAGCCACGGCCCCCGCGCCGAGTTGCATGATGCGACGACGCAGAGGAGTCGGGGCCGCGATCAGGTAGACGAGGCCGATGGCGGGGACGACGAGGAAGGCCTGCAACATCTTGGTGATGAACCCGGTGCCCACCGCGCTCATGGCGAGCACCAACCACCACGTGTTGGCGCGTTCGAGCGCTCGGACCGTGGCATAGGCCGCCACGGTCAGCAGAAGCACCAGGAGCGCGTCGGGGTTGTTGTACCGGAACATCAGGGCCGCCACCGGTGTGGTGGCGAGCACCAGGCCCGCCAGGAGTGCCGCGCCGGGGCGGAACGAGCGCCGCACCGCCGCGTAGAGCACCGCCACCGATGCCACGCCTTCGAGGGCCTGGGGAACCAGGATGCTCCACGAATTGAGGCCGAAGATCCGAGCCGAGATCTCCATGACCCACAGTGATGCCGGTGGCTTGTCCACGGTGATGAAGTTGGCGGCGTCCGAGGACCCGAAGAAGAACGCCTTCCAGCTCTTGGTGCCCGCTTGCACCGCGGCGGAGTAGAAGGAGTTGGCCCAGCCCGACGCCCCCAGCCCCCAGATGTAGAGCACGGCTGTCCCGACCAACAGTGCCAGCAGGGCCGGCCTCACCCAGGCCGGGTCACCGGGTCGCCCCCGCCACACCCGACCGACGACGCCGGGGCGACGGCGGTCATGGTGCTCGTCGGACACGACGGACGAGTCGGGCGGTATCTCGATGGCTGGTTCGATGGGAAGGACGTCGGTCGTCATCGCGAGCTCCTCGGCGTTGGTGACGGCAGGGTTGGTGACGGCAGGGTTGGCGACGGCGGGGTTGGTGCGGGGACGTCATGGGACGGCGGGGTCATTGGGCGCCGCGCAACGGGTGGCCGGGTGGCACCCGGGAACACCCAGGACCGGAAGAGCGCGAACCGCACCGCGGTGGCGATCATGCCTGCGGTGATGAGGACGGCGACCTCGAGACCGCGGCCGGCCCCGGGGGCCACCTTGTGCAGCCCAATCAGTGCACCCGTGGTGACGGCGAGGCCCACGGCGAACACGACGATGCCCTGCAGCTGGTGGCGGAGTTGCGCTTTGCGGCTGCGGACCCCGAATGTCACCCGGCGGTTCACCGCAGTGTTCGCGACCGCCGTGACCAGCAGTGCGAGGGCGTTGGCACCCAGCGCACCCATAGTGGCGCGCAGCATTACGTACAGCGCCACGTACGCGACCGTGCTCACCACGCCTATGGCGGAGAAGCGCGCCAGCTGCACGAAGAGCCCCGGGCTCGCCTGCACGGCCTGCTCGGCGGAGGTCGCCTCCCGGAGGGTCGCCAGGGGAAGGTTGCCGGTGGCGAGTCCCCGCAGGAGCCGGGCGACGCCCTTGACATCGTCGAGGGCGGTCGCCAGGAGATCGACACGCGAGTCAGGATCATCGACCCAGTCGACGGGCACCTCGTGGATGCGCATCCCGGCCCGCTCGGCGAGGAACAGGAGCTCGGTGTCGAAGAACCACTCGGTGTCCTTGACGAGAGGCAGCAGGGCCCGGGCCCGGTCCGCTCGTATCGCCTTGAAGCCGCACTGTGCGTCGGAGAACCCAGCGGCCAAGGTGGCGCGCAGGAAGAGGTTGTAGCAGCGCGAGATGACCTCGCGTTTGGTGCCGCGCACCACGCGTGAACCGTGGGCCAGGCGCGTGCCGATGGCCATGTCGCTGTGGCCCGATACCAGAGGCGCCACGAGGGGGAGCACGGCGGCGAGGTCGGTGGAAAGGTCGACGTCCATATAGGCGAGGACCGCGGCGTTGCTGTGCGTCCACACCTGGCGCAGGGCGCGACCTCGACCCTTCTCCTCGAGATGGACGGCGACCACGTCGGGTAGCTCGCGCTCGAGGGAATGGGCGATCGCCCAGGAGCGGTCGGTACTGGCGTTGTCGGCCACGGTGATCCGGAAGCTGAAAGGCAGCTGCGCGCGCAGGTAGGCGTGGAGCCTCCTGACGCTCGCCTCGAGGTCGGCCTCCTCGTTATAGACGGGAATGGCGATGTCGACCTGTGGCCCCTTGGAGCCGAGGAGGGACAAGGCGGCCCCGGTTGCCTCCGGCGCGGTGGACGTGGCCTCGCCCGGCTGTCTTATGTCCGGGGGGAGTGTCGCCTGCTGGACCATGGCGACAGTGTCGAGGCCCGAGCGGTGGGCCCCGTCAACGCCACCTGTGGATTTCCTGACAATCGGCGGGCACTCTCGACCGGGACCGGGCCCCGTTGGGTGTAGGTCTTCAGCCCACCATGCGCGCCAGCGTGGTGACGGTCCTCCACGTGCGCGTCGTCGCTGTCACGCCGAGCGAGCGCTCGAAGTAGGCGTTGTTCAGCTTCGTGTTGCCATAGCCCTGGGGGCAGTGCACGTAGACCTCGCGGCCCGCCATGCGGAACTCGTCGGGGAGGAAGGCGTCTGTGTCGAGGCCCGAGACCCGAGAGGACAGCGGTTTGGACGCCAAGAAGGTCACGTGGAGTTTGGCGGGGTCGCGCCCGCCCACCGCCAGGGGGTTGTGCCCGACGACGTCCGCGAGTTGTGCGCTGGTGCGGAGGACGACCTTGATCCCCAGCCCGAATCGTGTCTCGAGCTCTTCTTCGACGACCGCTTGGAGTGTGGCGGCGGCACCCGACGCGCTGAACAGCACGTTGCCGCTCTGGATATAGGTCCTGGCGTCGCCGAAGCCCATGTCGACGAACGTGGCGCGCAGCTCTGCCATGGCCACCTTGGCGTGGCCACCGACGTTGATCCCCCGGAGCATCGCCGCGTACGCCGTCACGGCGAGCTGATCACGGCCTTCGTCCCGTGAAGTCCAACAACCGCTGTTGCAGGGGTGCGTCCTCGGCGACGTCCCCGCTCGGGCCCGTCCCGAACACGCCGATCTGGCCGATGAACGGGGCCATGGGCTGCATGGCGTTCCAGGTGGTGAGCACCAGGTCTTCGTCCAGACGTTCGTCACTGCCGGTCGCCCGGGCCACATCCCAGCTGTGGAGGAGGTAGTCCCCGGTCCGGAACCCGAACAACGTCGCCCCCGGGACGTCACCGGCCGCGGGGTGATGGACCGTGGTCTCGAAGGCGTCGGGCTCGCCGAAGGCGGCGAGCTCCTCGCCCAGCGCCGCGTCGAGCTCGGTCCCGAGGCCCGGTCCGTGTTCGACACCGAACGCCGAGCGGCTCTGGTCCGCTGATGCCCCTCGGAGCAACAGGACGGTCATGTGGCTTCCCTCGATCATGTGCACCACCAGGTCTCTGACGGTCCAGTTGACGCACGGCGTCGGAAGGTCCCACTGCCCACGCGCGATCGCCGATACCCGTTGGCGGATCCCGGCCTGTGTAGCGGCGAGATCGGTTACGTCGCCCATGGTGGCTCCTTTTGGTCGGATGAGCCGGGAGGTCGGCTCACCGCATCTCCACGTCCTCGAGGTATTCCTCGCGCCACAATTCGTAGCGCTCCTCGGGCAGGTGCAGCGCATGGGTAGGACGCAGGGCGTCGACGAAGGGCCGGTCATGGCTCACGGCCACGACGGTACCGGGCCAGGTGCTCAGCATCTCTCCGACGGCCTCGACCGATGCGGGGTCCAGGTTGTTCGTCGGCTCGTCCAGCACGAGGAGGTTGGCGCGGCCCGCCGACAGCATGGCCAGGCTGAGCTTGGCCCGCTCACCTCCCGAGAGCGACGCCGGCAACTGCTCGGCGGTACCCCCCGTGAGCCCGAACGAGCCCAGGAGCGCCCGGCGTTCGGACACCGTCCGTAGGACGCTGTCGTCGATCTGCTCCAGCGCGCAAAGACCAGGATCCAGCTGCTCGTGTTCCTGTGCGAAGTACCCGAGCGAGACGTTGTGCCCGACCTCCACCGCGCCCTGCGTCGGTTCCTGGACCGAAGCAAGGCACCGCAGCAGGCTGCTCTTGCCGGCCCCGTTGCGGCCGATCACCACCACCCGGTCGCCGCGTCCCACCACGAAATCGGTGTCGAGGAGCACCTTCTTCGCTCCGTAGGAGACCTGCACGCCGCGCACCGTCAGGGGCAGGGCGCCCGAGCGCGCCGGCGTGGGGAGGCGAAAACGTGTCTTGCGGTCGCGTTTGACCAGTTCGGTGCGATTGCCCTTCATGCGTTCCACCCTGCGGTCGAGGACCTTGGCCTTGCGGGCCCTGTCCTCGGTACTGGCGCGCATGGAGTCGGCCAGGGTGCTCAGCTTGCGGATCTGTCGGTCTTCGAGCGATCGCCTCTTCTCCCGCTGCTCGATGTCGGCCGTCAGCTGGGTCCGAAAGGCGGTGTAGTTCCCCTTGAATTCCCGCAGACCTCCTTCGGCCAGGCTCAGCACTTTGGTGATGACCCGGTCGAGCAGCTTCAGGTCGTGGCTGATGACGAGCATCGCCCCCGAGAAGCGCGACAGCTCGGCCGTGAGCCACCGCTTGGCGGCGAGGTCCAGATGGTTGGTGGGCTCGTCGAGCACGAGCGTGTCGGGCCGTCCGAACAGGACCCGGACGATGTCGACGCGCCGGCGCTGCCCACCGGACAGCGAGTCGATGTCGTCGAACAACGTGTCCTGGCGGAGCCCGATCCCCTCGGCGAGACGGGCGATGTCGGCTTCGAGGTTGTACCCGCCGGCGGCACGGTAGCTCTCCTCGAGGTCGGCGAACCTGGTGATGGCCTCGGTCGTGGGGTCCGCCGTCACCGCATGGCGAGCCGTGTGCATCTCCTCGTCGAGGACGTCGAGGCCCCGGGCCGAGAGCACGTGGGAGAAGCCGGTGGGCTCCAGGCCGAGACCTCCTGCCTTCGGGACCTGAGGGAGGAAGCCGACAGTCCCCTGGATGTCGACGTCCCCCGCCACCCGCAGATGGGCGGGGACCTGTCGGCAGATGACCGACACGAGCGAGGACTTGCCCGTCCCGTTGCGGCCCACCAGGCCCACCTTGTCTTCGGGCCCGACCATGAACGACGCGTCGCGAAGCAGTGTCCGTCCACCGATCTCGATGGTGAGGTCGCGGCCCGTGATCATCCCTCTATTGCATCAGGTTGGTGACCTGGTGCTGAACACAGGAGATGGGCCGCGACCCGTTCCCCGAGTGCGGGCGAGAGGAGTCGAACCTCCACCCCCGAAGGGACGGGGACCTAAACCCCGCGCGTCTACCGTTCCGCCACGCCCGCAGCGCCCCACTCCCGGCATCTCGCCGCCCGCCGGGACACGCCGAGCCTATAGGCCCACCCCCTGCACCCTCGCCGACCCTCGCCGACATCCCAGGTAGCCTCGTGGCATGGCATCACACCCCACGAACGTATCGCCCCTGGTCGCAGAGCTGTCCCCGTCGATGCGGACGGGCAACCTGCCCGACCTGGCCTCGGCGGACGTCTTTCAGCGCCTCCTCAAGGAGCGCATCATCTTCCTGGGCAGTGCCATCGACGAGGTGGTCGCGAATCAGGTCTGTGCGCAGCTCCTCCTGTTGGCGGCGGAGAACAGTGAGCGCGACATCGCGCTGTACGTCAACTCACCGGGGGGCTCGGTCACCGACGGGCTCGCCATCTACGACACGATGCAGTACGTCAGCTGCGACGTGAGCACGATCTGCGTCGGCCTGGCTGCGTCGATGGGGCAGTTCCTGCTCTGTGCCGGTGCACCGGGCAAGAGGTTCGCTCTCCCTCACAGCCGGATCCTCATGCACCAGCCCTCGGGGCAGATGCAGGGCCAGGCGACCGACATCGCCATCCAGGCGGAGCAGATCGTCTACCTCAAGCGGATGATGGCCGAGCGCATCGCCCTCCATACCGGCCAGCCCATAGAGCGCATCGAAGCGGACTCGGACCGCGACCGGTGGTTCACCGCCGAAGAGGCGAAGGACTACGGGTTCATCGACAGGGTGATCGAACACTCCACCCCTCAGGCCGCTACCCGCTGAGCACGAGGCCCAGGGGTTCGGACGGAGCGATCCGATGACCGACGTCCAGTCTGACGTCGAGGCGCTAGAGCCGACGCCCTCCGCGGTCGGTGCCGCTGACGCGACGACCGCGGGCCCGGTTGGTCACAGTGAGCGGGAAATCGCCGAGCGCGCCCACCGCATAGCCCGACGGTCGAAGCCGACCCGCGTCGTCGCGGCCCGGGTGAGCATCTGGCTGCGGCTGGGAGAATTGTGGCGGGCCCGTGAGCTGTTCTTCTTCCTGGTCCGCAAGGAGATCAAGGTCAAGTACAAGAACTCGGCCCTCGGGTTCTTGTGGTCCATGCTCAACCCGGCGCTCACCCTGGCCGTGTTCTACGTGCTGTTCACCTTCTTCCTTCCCAACGGGATCCCCAACTTCGTCATCTACATGTTCTCGGCCATGCTGGTCTGGAACCTCTTCCAGACCGCCGTGCTCACCGGGACCAGCACCATCGTGTCCAACGCGGCCATCGTGAAGAAAGTGGCCTTCCCCCGCGAGATCCTCTCCCTCGCCGCCGTCGGGTCCGCCTTCATGTTCTTCTTGTTCCAGTCGATCGTCCTGCTCGCCTTCATGATCGCTTTCTGGCACCGGCCCGACTGGAGCGCGCTCTGGCTCGTGATCCCGGCCTTGGCGGCCATCGTCGTGTTCTCGGCTGCACTGGCCGTGTTCCTCTCGGCGGTGAACGTCTACCTGCGCGATACCCAGCACCTCGTCGAAGTCCTGTTGATGGCATGGTTCTGGGCCATCCCGGGCATCTACGCCTACTCGGGACGTGTCCACGACGGCCTGGTGAAGCACACCATCTTCGGCATCCCCGGCACCCACCTGATCTGGCTGTACTTCGCCAACCCCGTGACGCCGGTGGTGATGTCGTTCCAGCGCGTCTTCTACAACGTGGTCCACCCCCGCTCGACGTTGGCCTCCCAGCATCATGCGCTCATCCCGCACGGGGTCATGGCTCACTACGGGATCCACTGGTACGTCGGGTCCGACCTCGCCGTCTTGGCGGGGTCGTTGCTCCTCCTCCTCGGCGCCATGGTCGTGTTCGGGCGGCTCGAGGGCAACTTCGCCGAGGAGCTCTGAGTTCGGCGTGACGGTGAACATCGCAGTCGACGTGGTGGACGTGACCAAGCGGTTCCGGCTCTACACCGAGAAGTACCAGTCGCTCAAGGAGCGTGTCCTGCACGCGGGGCGCAATCCGTACCAGGACTTCTTCGCCCTGCGTGACATCAACTTTGAGATCCCCGAAGGCCAGACGGTGGGGATCTTGGGACGCAACGGCTCGGGGAAGTCCACCCTGCTCAAGTGCGTCTCGGGCATCCTGCAGCCCACCAAGGGCAAGGTCGTCGTGCGGGGCAGCCTGGCCGCATTGTTGGAACTGGGAGCGGGGTTCCAGCCCGAGCTCTCGGGACGGGAGAACATCTACCTGAACGCGTCGCTGCTCGGGTTGTCGACGAAGGACGTCGACAAGCGCTTCGACGAGATCGTCGCCTTCGCCGAGCTCGAGCAGTTCATCGACAACCAGGTGAAGTACTACTCCTCGGGCATGTACGTCCGGCTCGGATTCGCGGTGGCGGTCAACGTCGACCCCGACATCCTCGTGGTGGACGAGGTGCTGGCGGTCGGTGACGAGGCGTTCTCGAGAAAATGCATGGCCAGGATCAAGGAGTTCCAGGACGACGGCCGGACCATCCTCTTTGTGACTCACTCCTCCGACCTCGTTCGCCAGATCTGTGATTTCGCCGTCGTCTTGAGCTCGGGAGACATGATCGGCTCGGGCCCCGCTGCCGATGCCGTGCGCATCTACCACGAGCACCTGAACACCATGGGCCCCGCTATCGGGGCCGCACCCCTCGAGCTGGAAGAAGCTCCGGCTCCGGCGCCGCTGCACCGGGCCATCGAGATCTCGTCGGTCGATGTGGAACACCCCGGCCTGGGATCCCGCCCCTATCTGCTCCCCTGGGAGCCCCTCACCGTGCACGTCGCCTTCGAGGCGACCGAGCCGGTGCCGGGCGTGGTGTTCGCGCTGGAGATCTTCGACCAGGAGGGCAAGTTGATCTTCGGGTCCGACACCGAGATCCTCGACCGGCCCTTCGACGCACCTATAGGCGCGGGACGCGCCGATTTGAGCTTCGAACGGGTGCCGTTGCTCGACGGGGCCTACAGCATGAAGGTCGAGGTCAAGGACCGGCTCGGCATCCTCTACGACAGTCGCGAGCAACAGGCCTTCGAGGTCATGAACCCGGACCGGTCGCGAGGCAGCGTGGCGTTGGAGCTCCACGCCGACATCCGAGCCGCCAGCCTCAGCTGAATCACCATCGATCCGATGTTCCGCGCCGGCCCCCGCGCCCGTTGCCGTCGCCTGGTCCCGGGTGTCCTGCTCGTGGGAGTGTGTCTCGTCGGTACGGTCGGAGCCTCCCCGCCGACGGTTGGGGCCGCGTCGCAGCCGCGTGTGTCACCCACCTTCACCTTGACGTGGTCAACCGGCCCTCTCGCCGACCAGGGGAGTCCGATCGCCGAATCCTCCCCGGGGGTGGCGACCCTCGACGGCGGCGGTCCGGCCGTCGTCGTGGGCGATCGAAGCGGATCGGTGTACGCGTATCACCTCGACGACGGATCGCCGGTGCCGGGATGGCCCGTCTCCGACGGTGGCATCCCCATCGACTCGTCGCCGTCGGTGCTGGCCACGACGGGCGGAGTCGATTCGGTGTTCGTCGGTACCGGCAATGCGGCCGATCCCGGCCAGGGCGGGTACGAGGCGTTCACCGCGTCGGGGACACCATTGTGGTTCACCCCTGTCACCGATCCACCCAGTGACGCCGGGCCCGCCGCCGGCGTCCAGGCGTCGATGACGGTGGCCGACCTTCAGGGCACTCCGAGCGTCGTCGCCGGTTCACTCGACCAAGAGGAGTACGCGCTCAACGGGTCCACGGGGGCAACGCTCGCGGGCTGGCCCCTCTTCACGTCGGACAGTGTGTTCTCGACTGCCGCGGTGGGAGATCTCTACGGCACCGGCGGCAACGACATCGTCGAAGGAGGCGACCAGAGCGCCGGTTTCGCGGTGGGGCGCAATTATCAACAAGGTGGCCACCTTCGCATCGTCAACCAGAACGGGGGGGTCATTTGCGACGCTCCGACGACCCAGACGGTGGACTCGTCGCCTGCGGTGGGGCCCTTCCTGTCGGGAGGCGCGACGGGCATCGCGGTGGGAACGGGAGCCTTCTTTGCCGGCGCCACCGACACCGACGCGGTCAAGGCGTTCGACACCGACTGCGATCCGGTGTGGACGCGGACTCTCGACGGTGCCACCACCAGCAGTCCCGCGCTGGCGGATGTGACCGGGAGCGGAAGTCTCCAAGTGGTCGAGGGCACCGACACGGGCACAGGGGGCTCGGTCTGGGTCCTCGACGGCGCCACGGGCGCCACGGTCTGGCAGGAGCCGGTGGTGGGCCGCGTGATCGGATCGGTGGTCGTCGCCAACCTGACAGGAGCGAGCACCCAGGACGTCCTCGTTCCCACCACGGCGGGGGTGGAGGTCCTCGACGGGGCGTCGGGAACCGAGTTGACCGTCCTCAGCCCTGACCTCGGATTCCAGAACTCGCCGCTCGTCACCGACGATGCCAACGGTGACGTCGGGATCACGGTGGCGGGATACGACGGCACGAACCAAGGAGAGATCCGGCACTACGAGATCCTCGGGTCCGACGGTGCTTCGGCCGTCGGACCCACGTCGTGGCCGATGTTCCACCACGACCCGCAGCGAACGGGTGTCACCGGCACCGAAGCGCCGCAACCCCCGTGCTCGGTGCCCTCAGGTGCCTATGCGGGGTACACGCTGACGTCCTCTGACGGCGGGGTCTTCGCCTTCGGAAGCCCGTTCTGTGGTTCCGCCGGCGGGTTGGCGTTGCACGCGCCGGTCGTGGGAATGGCCAAAGCACCAAACAGCGGGGGCTACTGGCTCGTGGGCTCGGACGGCGGGGTCTTCGCGTACGGCGGTGCCCAGTACTACGGGTCGATGGGCGGCGTCCCGCTCGCTCAACCCGTGGTCGCTATGGCGGCCACGCGCGACGGTCGTGGCTATTGGCTCGTCGGCGCGGACGGGGGAGTGTTCGCGTTCGGTGACGCCGGGTACTTCGGCACGGTGTCGAATCTGCATCTTGCTGCTCCGGTGGTGGGCATCGCCGCGTCGGTGGACGGCGACGGCTATTGGCTCGTCGGCGCGGACGGGGGAGTGTTCGCTTTCGGCGATGCCCAGTACTTCGGTTCGATGGCCAAGCGGCGACTGGCGGCGCCCGTGGTCGGCATCGCCGTCGACGTCACCACGGCGGGCTACTGGCTCGGCGGGGCCGACGGCGGAGTATTCGGCTTCGGCGCGACATTCTACGGTTCGCTCGGCGCGCTCACGCTGTCGCGACCGGTTGTCGGCATGGCGGCTACCGACGACGGATACGGCTACTGGTTGGTGGGCTCGGACGGCGGGGTCTTTGCTTTCGGCGATGCTCCCTTCGACGGGTCGATGGCCCAGACACATCTCGACGCACCGGTGCGCGCCGTCGCACCCTGATCGGGTGGGCAGGCATCGATGAGTACAATGCCGCCGGTGCGCGTCGACCAGGTGATCCCTTCGCTCGCCAGTCGCGACGCGATCGGTGTGCACACGGTTGCGATCACCGAAGCATTGCGCCAGGTCGGGATCGACTCGGACATCTTCTACGGCGAGTGCACGCGCGACCTGGCTGATCGGGCGCGCCCCATGAGCAGCCTGGGTCGACCGACCAAGGGTCGCTGGTTGATGTACCAGGCGTCGATCGGAAGCCCCGTCTTCGACATCTTCGCCAGCCGGTCGGAGCCGAAGCTGCTGAACTACCACAACATCACCCCGGCGGTGCTCCTCGACGGGTGGGAGCCCGCCGTCGGCCACGAAGTGACCCTGGGTCGTTCCCAGGTCACCCGGGTGGCGGCGGAGTGCCGTCTTGCCATCGCCGATTCCGCCTTCAACGAGGGGGAGCTCGTCGAAGTCGGCTTCCGGCATACCGCGGTGGCACCGCTGCTCATCGACATGACTGCGGCGGCGGACCCCGATCCGGTGTTGTCGCGCCGACTGGTTGGCGCCAAGGCCGATGGCGGTCCCGACTTCCTGTTCGTCGGCAAGGTGTCTCCGCACAAGGCGCAACACGACCTGGTCAAGATGCTGGCGCTGTACCGGCGCATCTACAACGACCGGGCTCGGCTCCATCTCGTGGGCACCCCGCTCGGCAAGACCTACGGTCCGGCCCTGTCGGCCTTCATCGCCGAGCTCGGTCTGAGCGACGCGGTGTCGATCACGGGCACCGTGTCCCAGCAGGAGCTCGAGTCCTACTACCGGGAAGCCGACGTGTTCGTGTGTGCATCGGAACACGAAGGGTTCTGTGTCCCCCTGGTCGAGGCCATGGGTCACGGGGTTCCCATCGTCGCCTATTCGAACTCGGCGGTGCCTGAGACTGTCGCCGATGCGGGGCTCCTGCTGCCTTCGAAGGACCCCCTGCTCTTCGCGGCGTCGGTGCACAAGGTGGTCGTCGACACACGCCTGCAGAAACAGCTCGTCGCCGCGGGCACCCGGCGCGCCGAGGTGTTCTCGCTCGCGAATTCGCGCCAGCGCTTCGTCGACCTCCTCGTCGACGCGCTGGGACCAACGGCGCGCTGACGACGGACGACCCTCGGTGCAGTCCCTGGGAGCCCGTCGTCGATCTGATCACGGCAGGGTGGTGTGGGCGGGACTGTCGTCCCACGCCTTGTCCGCACCCGCCCAGCGGTCCCAAACGGCACGAGGCGTCGTGGTCCAGAGCCTGCGCAGACGCACCCGCGAGGCCAGCGCCCAGGGAAGCTTGGTGAGCACCGCCTTTCGGAGCTCGGGACCAGGGTCTTCGTGCATGCGCAGCCACAGGAAGTGCCGGGCCACGTCGGTGGGCGCGTTGCGCACCAGGCACAACAGGGCATTGCGCTGCGCCAGGAAGCGAACCATGGGGGAGAGGGGGCCCTCGCTCGTTGCCGACAATCGGTGGCTCACAGACGCCGAGGGGTCGTAGAGGATCCGCATACCGGCGAGCCGGGCGCGCAAGCACCAGTCGGTGTCCTCGTTGTAGGCGAAGAACTGCGGGGCCAGCCCGCCCAGCCTGCGCAGGGTCTCAGCCCTAAACACCGGAGCGGTGCCGCTGAACCCGAAGCGCTCGGCGGCGTGGTCGAATCGTCCGTCGTCGGGGGCACCCAAGCCGTATTCGCCCGCGACCCCATGGTGTTCGAGATAGGAGCCGGCGTGATTGAGCAGTCGGCACGTCGTCCGCACCGGGACCGGTTCACCGTTGACCGTGACGTCGCCGATGTGGGCGGGGTCCGCGACCGGGACGTAGAAGGCCCCGCGCCCCGAGGTCCATCGCCATCGCAACGGCTCGCCGTCGACCACGGCACGCTCGGTGTCGTAGACCCCGGCGCCCTTGACGCTCTCGAGGACGTCGACGGCGCCCACCGTCACCGAGCGGAGCTGACGTCCCAACGGTCGGGCATCGCCCGGAGCGTGCCACGGCTCGTCGTCGAGGACGATCTCTCCGAAGAGCCCGTCCAGGACCACCTTGGGAGTGACGGCGGCCACGGTGGGATCGGCCAGCGTCGACCGGGCCGCGTCGATCCAGCCCGGCCCGGCCACGGCGTCGTCGTTGAGCAGTGCGACGAGCTCACCCCGCGCCTGGCGCAGGCCCAATTCGACGCCGCCCGCGAACCCGAGGTTGACGGGGGAGCGCACCACCTGCGCCCCCATCGGGGCGGCGACGGACGCGGCTTGTTCTCCGGCGGACCCGTTGTCGACGACGATGACCTGGGTTGCCTGGGCCATGGCCGAGGACAGACATGGCGCCAGCCAGCTCCCGGGGCGATACGAGACGACGACCACCGAAGCGTTCGGTGGCATCAGCGTGTGGCGACGACGTTCCCGTAGGGCAGCTCGAGGAGCTTGGCGCGTTCGATGGAGGAGAGGTCGTCCTCGAGGAGCCGGAAACGAAGTCCGTGTCCTTCGAGCAGGTCCACGAGCGCCTCGGCCTTGTCGCCGACGCCTTCGATGAGGGCGGGCGCCCACTCGAACATGACGGCGATCTTCTGGCTCGCCTCGAGCGTCCGGGAGAGCCCCGTGAAGGCCTGGAGCTCGGCACCTTCGATGTCCATCTTCAGGACGTCGACGGGAGGGAGGCCTTCGAGCAGGTCGTCGACGGGAACGGCTTGCACCTCCACCATCTCCTCGACGTCTCCCAGACGATCGAGAGCCTCCTGCCCGATCGCCCCGACGCTCGAGGCGCCCGAATAATTGAGTCGTTGGTGCAGTTGCAGGCTGGTCGAGCTCGACCACGCGGCCCGGTGCCACGTGGTGACGTAGCCGTAAAGACCGTTCATGACCACGTTCCGCCGCAGCAGGTCCACCAGACCGGGATGGGCTTCGATCGCCACCACCCTTCCCGTCGGGCCGACGAGCTGTCCGCCCAGGAGGGTGAAGTAGCCGACGTTGGCGCCCACGTCGACGAACATCTGTCCGGGGCGGAGCGTTTGCTGCAGCCACTCCGTGACGTGTGTCTCCCACAGGCCGTCGAGCACGATCCATGCAGAGATCGCCGCGTCACGAGTATCGACCAGCATCTTGGCGCCCCAGCGGGTGGCGACCAACGCGGTGTGGTCACCGAAGTACAGCGGCCCATGGGGGTACCGGTCCGAACGGAGACCGGCCACCCCGGCCTCGATGGTGTCGAGCCTGTGCGCCAGCTCTTCGATTCCCAAAGATCGGCGCGCGCGTGCCGCGACTCGGGACAACAAGGGATGACGACCCACCCCGGGCATCCTAACGGCCCCGTCGATCAGGCTGGCGGGACGGTGGTTGGCTGCGCCACCCTGGCCAGGATGCGGTCGGCCAGGGTTTCGTAACGGTCGACGATGGCCGGCCAATTGAAGACGCGGTGCGTATAGGCCCGACCGTTGGCGACGAGACGCTCTCGCAGTGCGGTGTCGTTGAGCAGTCTGTCGGCCACGGTCTCGAAGTCTGCATAGTCGAGAAAGGACAGGCCGCCGCGGCTCCGCCGACAATGTTCGAGTGTGGCCGCGCAGCGACGGTTCACGACGACGGGGGCGCCCGCCAGCCATGCCTCGAGGACGACGAGGCTGAAGGACTCCCACGCCGAGGGGGTCACGGCGAACTCGCACGCTTGCAGCGCCCCCCACTTGACGTCCTCGGGCTGCCGACCGGCCACGACGACGTCGTCGTCTCCTCCGAGTGCCTCGTGCACCGGGCCGAGCATGACCAGTCGGGGAGCGTCGGGCCGACGCAGGCGATACAGCCGCCACAGCTCCGCCAGGACGTGTGATCCCTTGGCCCGCTCGACTCGACCGACGCACACGACGAAGCGTTCACCGGGTGCGAGACCCAGTGCGGCGCGTGCCGAGGCTGGATCACCCGAGCCCTCGACGACCGTGGCGCCGATGACGCTGGCCGGGAGATGCGCGACCGGAAAGGTTCGCTCGACCAACGCCTGTTCCGAATAGGAGTTGTAGGCGAACCCGCCCGCGGCGCCGAACACCTCAGGCATGATCGGGAGGTGGAGCTCGGGCTCGTCGTGGGCGGCGCTGTGAAAGATCACCCGCCGCCCCAGGCGCGGGACTGCATGCACTGCCGGCCAGAACAGGAACGGCGTCACTGCCACGAGATCACAATCGGAGCGCGCCGCGTCGTCGAGCACGTCGGGGCACACCGGGCCCACCAGGTCGACGAATCGATGGGCGACCTCGTCGGAGACGATCGCGGGGTTTCGTCTGATCAGCACGTTCAGCTCTCCCGAGCGAGGATCGCGTCCCGACACCGACCGACGTCGATGGACGGTGACGCCCTCGAGCTCGAGGTCGCCGGGAGGAAGCTCGTCGGCCCAGGTGGCGGCGGACACCGCGCACGTGGTGAAGACATCGACGTCCCAGCCCTTCAGAGACACGAGGTGTTCGCAGAGCAGGCGCAGCCAATGTTCGATCCCCCCCACGACGTCGACCCCGTAGCGAGGGACCACCACTCCCAGCTTCATTCTCGGGCCCGGACCACCACTCGGTAGCTGTGCCCGGTCGGGTCGTACTCCGCCGAGCCGGCCATCCCCACCCCATGGAAGGCGTGCAACCAGGTGTCGGGGTCGAGCGGTCGTCCCACCGCCAGATCTGCGTCGACGGCACCGAGTCGCAGTCTCCACCACCACGGAGCCTCCGAGATGACCACGACGCTCGTTGCCACCCGAGACAATTCGGCGACCAACGGCCCGATCGCCGGCGGGGTCATCACCTCGGGCACGCCCGAAAGCACCACCGCGCCGAGCGCGTGGTCCTCGACGGCGCCCAGGTGGGCGAGGACCTCGCCGAAGCGGACGTCGGGGCCGGGACGATGGCGCGAGCCTGCGTTCGTAATGCCGTAGGCGTCGAAGCCGGCCGATCGCAGCTCGGGGACGACCTCGTCGGCCCGGGACTGCGCGTAGAGCACACGCTCGCCGGGCGTCAAGGTGTCGGTCAACGTCCCGCGCCACACCACCAGCGTGTCGGACTCCTCTGGTGGCAACGGCGATAGCGCGGCGTCAGGCGGTGGCTCGAGGTCCATGATCCGTTCCTCGAGTTGCTCGATTCGACCGGCCACGACGTCCAGCGCACCAGCCACGGCCAGCCCCGTCGCTTTCAGCTGTGCTTCGAGTCGTCGAAGGTGCTGCGCCAACGCCTGGCCCTCGTGGCGTCGCGACCGTCCCGCGCCGACCTCGGGGAGGGACGACGATCCCACATCGGATACGGCGTCCTCGATCTGTGCGATGACCTCACGCATGGGCGTGGCGCGAGGAGGGTTCGGAGCCTGTCGGGCGAGCTCGAAATGAAGTCGAGCGTCGGCGTCATGGGGATAGCCGGGCTCGGCGCGTCGACGGGCCGCTTCGGTTTCGAGCTCACCGATCAGACGGTCGAGATCCATCTGGTCCGAGGAGTCGGGGATGCCGTTGTCGTTGGTCGCCATCGCGTCGCCCGGCTCCAGAGGTGCGTGAGAGATCGGTCACAAGCGTCCAGCAAAGAGAAGAGGCCGGTGCACGGTCAGCTGGTCACGAGCGACATTAGCGTCTGGGCCAAGTCGTGGACCTGGTGGGCGGCGGCGAAACGCATCCCGGCTTCGGACAGCGCTCGGCGCGACTCAGGACGCGCCAGGAGCTCATGCAAACGTGGGGCGACGACGTCGGGATCGGCACTGGGGAGCAGCGAGACGGTGCCCTCGGGATACTCGGCCGCCGTGGCCAGGTTGGTGACCACGGGCACCCCGGCGGCCAGGGCTTCGAGGATCGCCGCCGAGGACTCGCCGCTCGTCCCTTCACGCAATTGGACCGCGAGCGTGGCTCTCGCCAGCCAACGTCGCCACTCCGGTCCGTCGACCGCACCCGTGATCTCGACGCGTTCGAGGTTGCCGCGCACGCGGGCTCGATCTTCGATGACCTGTGTGAGAAACGGTGGGCACGGCCCGACGAAGGCCACTCGGCACCCGGCCCGGGCGGCGGCGTCCACCAGCAGGTCGGGCCGCTTGGCCATCGAGACGATGCCGAACGCGACGACCACGGGATCTGTCTCGGCTTGCGCTCGGTCCACGCCATCCACGGGGGGACAGGCCGGAGGAAGCACGTGGATGGGTGGCTGATGCGAGAGCGGGGCGAGGTCGAGCACCACGAGTTGGCGGGCCACCTCGGAGTTGACCAGCAGCCCACGGCATCGTTCTGCGAGCAGGGGCAGGAGACCGACTCCGGCCGTCACCAGATCACGCACCGATCGGCCGGCCCGGGTTGCACCGTGGTGGGGGGCGCGGCCCGGGTACGAACGATCGAGGAGCCAGGACAGCGAGGAGGCGAACGCGGCGTCGTCGAGGGCCTCGAGGGCCGTGACGGCGATGGCCGCCAGCCGCACCTCGTGCAACCAAATCCACCCGGGATACCTGAGGGCGGCCTCCACCGTGGACAGGTGCCCGTCGGAATTGCCCAGGGTGTAGACGACGGCGTCATACGACGCCGGACGCGCGTCGACGCCGAACGCGTCGATCGGGAAATGGCCGACCCCCGCCGGCACGGGAGGTGACCCGTTCATCGGGGTGACGGCGTCGATGGCGACGTCACCGAAAAGCGCTCCGAGGAGACGCTCGTTGTAGACGGCGATGCCTCCGCCCATGGGGGGGAGCGGTCCCACCAGCGCGAGGCGCATCGGAGGTTGCGGCGGCGCCCACGCCGACGGGCTCTGCCGTTCTCCCATGCGGTCGATCGCAGCCACCGCCCTGTGCGCGACGGCGTCCCAGGTGGAGCCCGATGCCAACTCCCGCTGGGCATTGAGGACCGTGGCCCTTCGTCCCTCGTCCGAGAGCAGGTCGGCGATGGCCCGGGACACCGAAGCCGTGTCGGCGGGATCGAACGTGGCGAGGGACGTGGCGGCGGCCTCGGCCAGTGCCGTGGTCGCTGAGGCGAGGGCCGGGGTGCCGCAGGCGGCGGACTCGAGGACGGGGAGACCGAAGCCCTCGGCGAGCGACGGCATCACCGTGACGGCGGCGCGCCGGTAGCACGCCCGCAAGAGCTCGTCCCCGACGGCGCCGGCGAGAACGAGCCGGCCCGTCATCCCCGCTGAGGAGGCAGCGTCGGAGAGCCTGGCTTGCCAAAGCGGTGTCAGCTCGCCCACCACGAGGAGATGCAAGTCGAATCCGGCCCGCACCAATTGACCCACGGCCGAGATCAGCCGCTCGGTGCCCTTGCGGATGTCGCTCCCGCCCACGGTCAGCACGAAAGGTCGATCCTCGAGCTCGCCGAGGTACCACCGAAAGTGCTCGCCATCGGTGCCGTCACTGGGCGTGAAGAACGGTGACACGCCACACCCGACGTTGACGACGCGCTCGGGATCGCACCCGAGGAGGTCGATGGCCTCCGACCGGGTGTACTCGGAGTCGGCCAACACGAGATCGGCTGCCGCCACCCACGAGGCCCGTGCCTGGTAGCGGTCGAGATGTGCCTGGGTGGGCAGGTAGCGATGCGGCGCGCGCAACGGGATGAGATCGTGCAGGGTCACGACACGGGGCAGGCCCAGGCTCTCCCAGTGCGGGGCGACCACGAGGCCCGAGGGATCGAGAGGCCCGCACTGAAGGAACGGCGCCGGGATGTGGTGCACGATCGGCCCGGCTCCGGTGACGAGGGCTCGCATCGACGGGGCCGCGTCCCAGTGCACCAGGCCGCTCGTTGCCAGCTCCGGCGGAAGGCCGAGGGGCGGGGGCAGCTCGGGTGCGAGCAGGCCGGCGGCCAGTCGGTCGATGCGCTCGAGTGCAGCACTCAGCGCCGCCACGTACCGCCCGATCCCCCGATCCGCGATGCCATCGGTCTGCAGCGCCTGCAGGTCGACGGCGAGGCGGATCGTCGCCGTCAAGCGTCGCTCTGTGATGTCGCCCCGAGCATGTGCTCGATCGCCTCTATCCTGCGCGTGACCCTTGCTTCGGACTCCGAGCCACGGCGCGAGTACTCGATCGATGCTGCAGAGCGGGCGGCCATCGTCTCCACCGTTGCCTGGACCTCACCCAGGCGACGCTCGAGCACCGTCATCGTCGCCAGGTGTGCATCGATGGCATCGAGACGGGCGTGCAGTTGTGCGAAAGCCCTTCGCTCGATCCAACCCTGCGCGCGTCGTAGGAAACGTTTCACGGTCCGTAGGATTGCCACTGCACCACGCGACCGTCAAGCGACCGCGTCGGAGGGTGGGCTGGCCTGTGGTGAGCCGGGGTCATCGCAGCTCGAGGGCGGGCGCATCGGGGGCACGTCGTGTGTCGTTGAGCCAGCGGAGCAGGGGCCGTGCCACGGCGGGCCATTGAAACTGCTCCAGCGTCGGCCCGAAGTCGGCCGGGTTGGGGTCGCCCCCGAGCAGGTGGGTCAGAGCGTCGACGATGGCATCGACGTCGCCCGGTGCCACGGTGACACCCAAACCGCGCGCCGCCACGAGGTCGCCCAGGGGGTCACCTCCGGTCAGGATCATGGGTCGACGAGCCCAGAGATAGTCGAGGATGCGGGTGCGGAACGAGAAGCGTGTCTCGAGGTTGTCAAGGTGGATGCTCACGGCGACGTCTGCGTCCAGGAGATAACTGCCCCAGGCGTGATAGGGCACCCACGCATCGTTGAAGAACACGGTGGACCCCGTGAGGCCGAGCTCCTCGCTGACGGTCCGGAGCTCGACCGCCCGGGCCATCTCCGCGATGTCGGGATTGGGATTGCTCATGCCGAGGAAGACGAGGCGCAGCCCCGGGATCCGGCTCCGGGCACGGTCGACGGCCCGTACCAGTGAGACGGGGTCGAACCAGTCGTACACTCCACCGCCCCACACGACCACGGGGTCCTCGGCGCCGATGGCCGGAAAGTGCTGCCGGAGCACGGGACCGGCGGCAACGGGCGGCTCGGGGGGCAGACCGAAGGGCACCACGTCGATCAGACGACGAAGCGTCGGGTCGTCGTCGTACGTCGCCGGGTTCACGCGTCCCGCGTGAGAGAGCGACCCGAGCCAGAAGTCTCGCTGCCGTTCGCTGGCACACAGGAAGAAGTCACCCCGGCCGAGGTCCTCGTTGATGACCGCAACCTGATGCGAGACGTCCCGTCGGTACTCCTCGGTGCCGCGCCCACCGCGCTCGAGGTTCTCGAGATGGGTGGGGATGTACATGTCGATGACGACAGGGATGTCACTGGCTGCGACCTCAGGGTGACGACGCACGACACTGGTCGGCGCGAAGACGACGTCGGCCTGTCGTACCAGCGAGGCGAGCTCGGTCGAACCAGCCGCGACGGCGCGCACCTCCACCCGGTCGCTGTGTCGTGATGCTCCCACCGTGCTGGCCAGCGTGACGTTGGAACGAGTAGCCAGGACATGGGCCAGATGCCAGGCCCGGATGGCCGGCCCCGCCATGGCATCGGTCAGCGGGTCGAAGGTGAGGACGAGAACGTGCCGAGGCATCACGGGCGAAACGGAAGCGTCGTGACCGGACACCCTCGCCGATGCTGCGATGACCTCGGTATGCGCTCAGTAGGCTCGGCCCATGGTGAGCACCCGGACACGCTCGAGAGCCGGGCGTTCATCGGCACGATGATAGTCCGCTCCTCTCAGGCGACGGCCCGACCGAGCGGGCGCGCCCGGCGCGTGGTGGTCATCACCGATGACGTGCTCAGCGCCAAGATGGCTGGGCCCGCCATACGGGCCTGGCACATCGCCCAAGCCCTGGCCGCCGAGCACGAGGTGGTCCTCGCCACGACGTCGGAGTTGTGCGAGCTCACTTCTTCGGACTTCTCGGTCGAGTCCGCAGACCGGTCGCGCTTCGAGGACCTCGAGCGATGGTGTGACGTCGCCATCGTGCAGGGCTATCTGCTCCACAACGTTCCCGCCCTCCGCGGCTCGCGCAAGGTGATGCTCTTCGATCTCTACGACCCTCTGCATCTCGAGGCGCTCGAGCTCACGCGCGCAGACCCGGAACCGGACCGCTCGGTCAACGTCGCCAATACGGTGCGCACGCTCGAGGAGCAACTGGTGCGAGGTGACTTCTTCATCTGCGCCAGTGAGAAACAGCGAGATCTGTGGCTCGGGTTCCTGGCCGCGCTCGGAAGGCTCAATCCCAGCACCTATGAGGACGACCCCACGCTTCGCCGTCTCATCGACGTCGTGCCCTTCGGTCTTCCCGACGACCCGCCGGTGCACACGAGGGCGGCCCTCCGGGGGGTCGTGCCGGGGATAGGGCCCGATGACGACGTCGTGATCTGGGGCGGCGGGTTGTACGACTGGTTCGACCCTTGCACCCTCATCCGCGCCATCGACAAGGTTCGCCTCGTTCGTCCCGGGGTGCGCCTTGTCTTTCTCGGCACGCGCCATCCCAAGCCCGACATCGTCGAGTCCGGCGTCGCCACCGAGGCGCGCCACCTCGCCCAGAGGCTGGGGTTGACGCGCACCCACGTGTTCTTCAACGAAGGCTGGGTGCCGTACCACGATCGTCAGAACTACCTGATGGAGGCGGACGTCGGCGTGAGCCTCCACCTCGAGCACCTCGAGACGATGTACTCGTTCCGCACTCGCATTCTCGACTATCTGTGGACCGGGCTTCCTATCGTCGCCACCGCCGGCGACGGCTTCGCGGAGATCATCTCGGCGCAAGGCATCGGGACCGTGGTGCCGGGCGAGGATGTCGACGCCGTCGTCGACGCGCTGGTGCGCCTGTTGAGCGACCCCGGGGCGCGCCAGGCGTGTCGAGAGCGCGCCGTGGCCCTGGCGGGGACCTACCGCTGGTCGGTGGTGCTCGAGCCGCTGGTGTCGTTCTGCGCACAGCCCCGGCACGCGCCGGACGGTCCGCTCTGGCCCGGTGAGGGGGAGCCTGCGTCGACCCCGCCGTCTGGTGAGGCGCGCCGCAGCGGTCTGGTCCCGGACCTCGCTCGGGTGGCGGACCTCTATCGCCAGGGAGGCGCCCGGGCCGTCTTGGGCCGGGTCGGCCGCCGCCTGGGCCCGTTGCTCCGCCGTCGGTAAAGGTTCGAAGGGGCCGTGTCGATGATGAAGGGTCCGACATTGAGGGGTGGCATCTGTGGAAACAGCCTGCATAGGGCGCCGACGCGCCCTGAGGTTCAGCTCGGGCGAGGTGCCCGGTGCACGGCACGATCTGAAGACCTCTCCCGGTAGGCCACACCTCAGCCGTCGCGTCCGCGTGCTCCTCGGCGCGGGCGTCCTGTGCGGCGCCCTGCTGGGCACCGCATCGACAAGGGCTCAAGCGGCGGTGCCCCACGTCTCGCTCACACTCATGTGGACCCAGACGCTCAACGACAAAGGCGGTCCCATCGCGTTGTCGTCACCGAACGTCGCCAGCTTGGCGGGTGGGCCCGCAGTCGTCGTGGGTGACCGGGCCGGAAATGTGTACGCGTTCAGCCTCGCGTCGGGCGTAGGCGTGCCGGGATGGCCCGTGAGCACGGGCGTTCCCATCGACTCCACCCCGTCGGTCGCCGACACGACGGGCAGCGGTCTCGACTCGGTGTTCGTGGGCGAAGGCAATGCCGCCACGCCCACCTCGGGCGGGTACCTCGGGATCACTCCCCAGGGCGCCACGATGTGGTTCACCAACGTGCAGAACCCCGCCACCGACACGGCACCGGCGAAAGCCGTGCAGGCGTCGATGGCGGTGGGCAACCTCAACGGCGCTACCGACGTCGTGGCCGGTTCGCTCGGTGAGGTCGGCCAGGCGATGAGCGCGGGTAGCGGTGCGATGCTCCCGGGCTTCCCGTGGTTCCAGGCGGACAGCAACTTCACGACCCCGGCCCTCGGCGACGTGTACGGCAACGGCCGGACCGACATCGTCGAGGGTGGTGACTCCTCGGCCGGTTCCGCGTACGGCACGAAGTACACAAATGGGGGGCACCTGCGCGTGCTCAGCCCCACCGGCAACGCCGGCACGGGGAACCCCGGGGGTGGCCTCGTCTGCCAGTACAACACCGATCAGACCGTGCAGTCCTCACCTGCCGTCGGTGTGCTCGGCGGGAGCGTGGGGATCGTCTTCGGCACCGGCGCCACCTACAACGGCGCAAGCACGACCAACGACCTCATCGAGACCGACGCCCACTGCAATCCCCGCTGGATCGACAAGCTCGACGGCACCACGACGAGCAGCCCCGCCCTGGCGGACGTCCTCGGCAACGGCCAGCTCCAGGTGTTGGAAGGCACCCGCGTGGGCTCGGACGGATCAATCTGGGCCCTGAACGCAAGCTCGGGCGCCACGATCTGGCACACCGATGCAGGCGGACAGGTGATCGGCTCCGTGGTAACCGCCGATCTCACCGGGGGCGGCTACCAGGACGCCATCGTGCCCACGACGGTGGGCGAGCAGATCTTCGACGGCAAGACGGGCGTGTTGGTGGCGACGCTCGGCCAGAGCGCGGGGCTGGCGTTCCAGAACTCGGCGCTCGTCACCGACGACCCCAACGGCTCCCTCGGGCTCACCATCGCCGGGTACAACTCCAGCAACCAGGGCGTCATTCAGCACTACGAGGTGGCGCGGAGCAACGGCACCACCGCCACCGAGACCGGGGCGTGGCCCATGTTCCACCACGACCCCCAACTGACGGGGAACGCCGGCCTGCCTTCCCCGGTCGTGCAGGTGCCCTGCAACGCGCCCTCCGGTGGCCCGGTGGGCTACGACATGACAGCGTCCGACGGCGGCGTGTTCAACTACGGGAACCTGCCGTTCTGCGGGTCGACGGGCAATCTCCTCCTCACCAAGCCGGTGGTCGGTATCGCGGTCACCCCGAACGGCGGCGGGTACTGGCTCGACGCGTCCGACGGCGGGGTGTTCGCATTCGGCGACGCCGCCTTCCACGGATCGGCGGGGAACATCGCCCTGACGAAACCGGTGGTGGGCATGGCCGTGACCCCTGACGGCGGCGGGTACTGGCTGGTGGCTTCGGACGGCGGGGTCTTCGCCTACGGCGACGCCGCCTTCCACGGATCGGCGGGGAACATCCATCTGACCAAGCCCGTCGTGGGCATGGCCGTGACCCGTGACGGCGGCGGGTACTGGCTGGTGGCTTCGGACGGCGGGGTCTTCTCCTACGGCGACGCCGCCTTCCACGGGTCGACGGGGAATATCCACCTCACCAAGCCCGTGGTGGGCATGGCCGTGGACCCCGGCACCGGCGGGTACTGGCTGGTGGCGTCGGACGGCGGGGTCTTCGCCTACGACGCGCCCTTCTTGGGCTCGGCCGGCAACCTCCGCCTGGTCAGGCCCGTCGTCGGGATGATGGCGACCAAGAGCGGGACCGGTTACCGGCTCGCCGCCTCGGACGGGGGGATCTTCTCGTACGGGAGCGCCCCGTTCTACGGCTCGACGGGTGGGATCGCTCTCGTCCAGCCCGTCGTGGGTGTCGCCGGGTTCTGAGCTTCAGGCTCGGGCCGCGTCGTAGCGCCGGCGCACGGTGGTGAGGAACACCGCGTAGCGGCGGATCAGATGGGGCCATTGGTAGTAGCGCTGCACATAGGCGTGGCCGCGGGCAGCGAGAAGCGCCCGTAACCGGGCATCGGCACACAGGCGCTCGAGGACTGCCTCGAACTCGCGGTACGAGCCGAACCACAAGCCTCCGCCCGATCGTTCGCAGTGTTCGCGGGTGGGATCGCACGTGGCATTCACCACCACGGGCACCGACTGCTCCCATGCTTCGAGCACGACGAGCGAGAACGACTCGAGCGCCGACGGGGATATCGAGACCATGGCGTCACGAACGATGTCGCACTTGTCTGCTTCGCTGACCGTGCCGGTGAGGACGATGTCCTCGTCGTCGGTGATCGCGGCCGCTCTCGGTCCGACCAGGGCAAGAGCCAGAGGGCCGGGGTGGCGCTTCTTGTACGTGCGGAAGAACGCGGCGAGCATCGACGACCCCTTGTGCTCGTCGACCCGGCCGACGCTCACGACATAGGGACGGTCACCGATGCCGAGGATCTCCCCGCCGGACCGCCCTCCCGAGACGACGGGGGAGACGCCCAACCCGAGCTCGATCTGCGGAACCTGAGCGACGCGGTGGCGACGCTGGACGAGCCGACGCTCGGCCGCGGTGTGGTAACAGATGGCATCGGCGTCAGCGAAGGTGGAATCGAACACCTTGAGGTACAGCGCGGGCTCGTCATGCGCGGCCGGATGCAGCACCCTTGGTGCCGAGGACGCTTCCATGCCCCTGACCGTCGGGTAGTACAGGTACGGGTAGAAGGCGATCACCTCGGCGTCGCTGTCGGCCACGGCGTCGACGAGGTCCGGCGTCACGGGCCCGTTGAGCTCGAGCCAGCGACGGGACTGCTCGAGGGTGGCCTCCGACGGTGCCATGCGCAGTCGAGCGTCGAGCTCGTAGAACTCCGGCACCCGACCCGACGCCGACGCGTAACGATGGACCGTGACGCCGTTGAGGACGCTGTCGCCGGGGCTCAGCACGTTGTCCCAGGTGATGTGGTCGAGCGCGCAGGTCGAGAAGACCTCGACCTCCCAGCCGCACTCCGCCACCAGGTGCTCGGCGAGCTGCCGGGCGGCAGACTCGGCTCCTCCCATCACCTCGACGCCGTAGCGCGGCGTCACGAAGGCGACCTTCATCGGCCCGGGAATACCGGGGACCTCCCGGTCAGCGGGTGGCACGGAGGCGGCCCGTCACGAGGTAATCGCGACCGTCGGTCCCCTCGGTGACCGTGGCATCGATGCCGAGGTCACCCATGACCCGGAGCCATGTCCGAGCTCGATAGGGCCGGGCGCCCGCCATATCGGCCTCGACGGGGGCATCGTCGGCCGCCCAGCTCGCCGGGGTCAAAGAGTGCACGAACAACACGCCATCGGGAGCCAGGCCGCGCACGGCACCGTGAAGAAGGTTGTTGCGCTCGACGAACCCGGATCCCTCGACCACGCCCGATAGCACGACGGCGCGGAGCGATCCCGACGCGACCGCTGCGATGTGGGGGCCGACGTCCTCCACGCGCAGGTCCAGCAGGTCGAGCCCCGCGCTCGGTACCGGGGGGCGGGGGTCGACGCCGTAGGCGTCCACGCCGCGCGCCACCAGCGCGCCCACGAGCCATCCGTCGCCACATGCCGCGTGCAGCACGCGTCCGCTCTGGGCGGCGAGCGTGGTGGTGACCCCCTCCACCCACCACGCGTCCGGGTTGTGCGCCCAGCCGACCTCGACGACGGGCGACGGTGGCACCGCCAACGCGTCGACCTTGCGACGGATGTCGGTCATCTGCGCGTCGAGCACGTGCAGGGCGCGGCTGACCGCGGTGGCGAACTCACTGACCTGATGGGTCACGTACCGGAGGTACCAGAGATTGAGCGATCGCAGACCGCGCTTGACCGTCGTCCCCCCGGGGCGCCGTGACTCGACGGGCACGACGGGGTCGATGAAGACCGAGGCGTCGACCAGCCGCAGCATGTCGCGCAGGGCGGCTCCTCGACCGCCGAGGGGGGAATGCGCCAGGAACAGTTGATCGAGCTCGCGCTCGACGTTGGGCGGGAGGTCCCCCGAGGCACGCCGCCTCCGCACCTCCTCGTCGATGTCGCGGCGGACCTCGTCGAGGTACCTCCGGGCCTCGTCGTCCCCTGCGTCCCCGTCGTCGCCGGACCGGCGTACGTCGGACGGGCCCGGATCGTCAGTCACCACATCGCCTCCTCGCGGATCGGGAGCCTACGTCTCGTTGTGGCGGCCACCGGTGGGGGCTCATCGAGACGACGGGGACCACGTTCGCTCAGTGAGCAGGCTTGCGACACAGGTAGCTGAGGAGATAGCAGTCCTCGATCTCGGCGAAGAGGCCCCGTCGGGTGGCGACTTCCTGTATCGAGAACGTTCCCTCGGCCACCGAACGCGCCGCCAGGTTGAGGCCCTTCGCCTCGAGGATCTCGAACCCGGCCCCGTGCAGCTTGTCCGTCATCTCGCCGTGGGTGTACTCGTAGTCGTGGTCGGGGTCGATGTAGCCGGGTTGCTGGACCCGACACACCCGGGCATTGGGCGTGTCGAGGGCGAGGTACCCGCCGGGGCGGAGGATCCTCGCCGCGCTCACGAGGACACGCTCGGCCTCTTCCACCGGGACGTGCTCGATGCTCTGGCCCGAGTAGACGAGGTCGAACGATCCGTCCTCGTACTGGGAGAGGTCGGACATCGAGTGGTACCGGTACTGCACGGGCCCGAGCTCGGTCTGCGTGATGTTCCGGGAGACCGTCTCTTTGTAGAGGTCGTTGCGATCGTCGGGAGGAAGGTCGACCACGACGAGCTCCCCGAAGGCGTAGGGATAGCCCATGAGGACCATGGCACCCTTGTCCGATCCGAGGGCGGTGCCACCGAGGTCGAGGATGCGACGCGCCTTGGGCAGGGACCGGACGAACAGGCTGCGGCTGAAATGAAGCGAGGGAGCGAGCTGGGTGAACGGGGCCACGGTCCACCACTCACTCGACGCGTAGATCCACTCGGCGAGCTGCGACGGCGACATCGACCCGTCCCGGAGGCCCGGCAGGTACGACGCCGATCCCGCCGGGTCAGGCTTTCGGCCGAGCAGGACCTCATAGAGGACGCTCAGCTGCAGCTCGGGCGCGAGAGCGGCCAGGCCTCTGTCTGTACCGAGCGCCTTCGCCTGCACCCGTCGGGCCAGGGCTTTCGCCGCGGATCGGGGGGAGCGTGGCCGCTCCATCAGGCGTCGCCGACCATGGTTGCGCCACCGTAGCCGCCGTACCCGGGGCTCAGGTGGTGTGCGGACCCCGCATGGCCCCGAGGCCGCGCACCGCTGAGACCCCCGCGACCGCGGCGACGACCACCACGACGACGACGGATCCGGCCGAGAAGACGCCGTCGCGCGGCCCCACGCCCCCCACATCACGGGCGCGCAGCAGGGCCGCCAAGCACACGACGCTGGCCGCGGCCTGGGCCGCGATCCCGACGGTAGCGAGGCCGGCCACGAAGGTCGACACTCGGAGGCGGGTGAACTCGACGTGCGCCCGGCGCAGGGCGACAGCGGCGCTCGCCGCGCAGCCGGCCGCGCACACCACGGTGACGGCCCCCCAGGCGAGGAGCACGGTCAAGGTGAGCGCCCCCCGGGGCCAGCTCAACGCGATGCTCCGATGGCGCACGATGTGCTCGGCGAACAACGCCACGAGGCCCGTGATGCCCAACCACACCCCGACGATGAGGGCGGGGGCCAGCGCCGGCAACGCCACGTCGCGCCGTCGGGCGCGGAGGGCGGGGATGATCACGGTGAGCCAGAAGGCGAAGCCGGCGAGTAGCACGGCCGCGGCGGTGGCCTCGACGACGACGGTGCCGATGTCGTACGCCGTCAATGCGCCGCCGTGCAACCCGGACAGGGGAGGATCGTCGACCGCTTTGGCGAAGGCGCCCGCAGCGAGCAGGCTCGCGCACCACGCGCCCAGCACCGTGGTCGTGGTCGTCTGCAACCGCGCCCGTCTCTGCTCGAGCGGGGCTCCCCCGAAGACCGGTGCCACCCAGGCTCGGCCCACGCCGAGGGCGAGGTCGACACTGTCGCGCCACGGCGAATCGTTGTCTTCCACGAGTGACGCCAGCTCGTCGCCGTACCGACGACGGAAACTAGGGGGATAGGACGCCACCAACACGCGCTGGAGGCGTTCCCGGGCCTTCACGACGCGCCCCGCAGGACGGGGGAGAGCCGCGTCAGGCGCCGCCGGCCGAGGGCGGCGAACCGTTGCATGCCGGCGAGCTGCTGCTCGAGGACCTCGACGCCCCGCATCGTCAGCTTGTAGGGGCGACGTCGCGTGTCCCCGCCATCGAGGGCTTCAATCAGGCCCCGGGCCTCGAGTCGGGCGATGGCCCCGTACAAGGTGCCCGGTCCGAGGCGCACGCCCGTCGTCTCCACCACGTCCTGGACCATGGCGTACCCGTGCTTGGGCCCGTCAGCCAGGCTCCCCATGACCAGGAGCCCAGGGTCGGTCCATTTCGGGTCGTCGGCAACTCTGGGCACGGGTCTCCTCCCAAGGCGGCTTAGTACGTAGAACGATATACCAAGCCGAGCCTGTGCGCCACCTCGGGGGCGAGATCCGGGGCCAGAGCCCCTGCCTGCCATGCTGCCCTCCGCCTCCGTCGGTGTCCTCGTGGCTACCATCGGCGGTATCCGCACCGCATCGCCCCGACGGCGGCGCGTCCTCGCACGCGTCGTTCCCGTCGCTCTGGTCCTGACGGGATTCTCCGGCCTCGTCGCTCTGGCGCCCGCGTCTCCGGCGGCCGCCTATCCCGGGTCGAACGTCTCTCTCACCGGCCACGGCTTCGGCGGGGGTGCCGGCATGGGCCAATGGGGTGCGCTCGGCTACGCGCTGCAGGGACTGACCTACCCGCAGATCCTGTCGACGTACTACGGGACGCTCAGCGCGGGCGGCACCACGACGGTGGGAGCCCTGCCCAACGGATGGAACGACCCATCGACACTGGTGACGGTGGCGATCACCTCCAACGCCGGCAACGATGTGATCGTCACGTCGGGCTCGGCGTTCATGGCCGGCGCGACGCCCGTGTCGGCGAACGCCGCGGCGCTGTTCCACTTGATTCCCGGGACGAGCCTGTGGACCATCTCCACCGGACCGGGGTGCGCGGGCCCGTGGACGCAGGTTGCTATGGCCGTCCCCAACCCCGCCGCCACGCCGGGTTCCGAGCCGTTCCCATCGGATGGCAGCCTGGCCACCGAGGCGCTGCAGCTGTGCGAGGTGGGGGGCAATCTCACCGTACGCGGGTCGCTGCAGGGCACGGTCAATTCCGCCGACGCACCCCGTACCGTGAACGTCCTACCCCTCGGACAGTACGTGGCCGACGTCACGCCGTCGGAGTCCCCGGCGTCGTGGGGAGCGCTGGGCGGAGGCGCAGGCCTCCAGGAGCTCGACGCACAGGCGGTGGCAGTGCGTTCGTACGTGATGAGCGCCTACACCCTGCAGGGCTACTTCGGCTATGCCGACATCTGCGACTCCACGGCGTGCCAGGACTATCCCGGCATCGCCAACGAGAACATGGTCACCGACACGGCGGTCGCCGACACGGCGAGCATGGCGGTCCTCATGCCGGGGGGCACCACCGTGGCGAGGACCCAGTACTCGTCCTCCACGGGCGGGTACACCGCGGGCGGGACCTTCGCGGCGGTTCCCGACCTCGGGGACTCGGTATGTGTCCCCGGCGCCTGCAACTCCCACCACACGTGGCAGGCGCAGGTTCCCGTCTCGGCCATCGACAGCACTTACCCCCAGATCGGCACGCTGCAGTCGGTCGGGGTGTCCCAGCGCAACAACCTCGGTGATCTCGGAGGCCGTGTCCTGCAGATGACCCTGCAGGGAAGCGCCGGCAGTGTGACGATCAGCGGCGACACGTTCGCCTCGCAATTCGCCCAGTACGGGCTGCAGTCGGACTGGTTCGCCGTCACGAGCCAGGCGAGCGGTGGCATCGGCGGGTACTGGCTGGTGGCGACCGACGGCGGCATCTTCTCGTTCGGCAACGCCGCCTTCCACGGCTCGGCCGGCAACATCAAGCTGGTCAAGCCGGTGGTGGGCATGGCGGCCACGCCCGACGGCGGGGGCTACTGGCTGGTGGCGTCGGACGGAGGGGTGTTCTCCTACGGCGACGCCGCCTTCCACGGCTCGGCCGGCAACATCAAGCTGGTCAAGCCGGTGGTGGGCATGGCGGGTACACCCGACGCGGGCGGGTACTGGCTGGTGGCGTCGGACGGGGGCGTGTTCTCCTACGGCGACGCCGCCTTCCACGGCTCGGCCGGCAACATCAAGCTGGTCAAGCCGGTGGTGGGCATGGCGGCCACGCCCGACGGTGGGGGGTACTGGCTGGTGGCATCGGACGGGGGCGTGTTCTCCTACGGCGACGCCGCCTTCTACGGCTCGACCGGCGCACTGCGACTGGCCCAACCGGTCACGGGCATGGCCTCGACGCCCGACGGCCACGGCTACTGGCTGGTGGCCTCGGACGGGGGAGTCTTCTCCTTCGGCGACGCACCGTTCGAGGGCTCGCTGCCCGGGGCCGGCGTGCGCGCCACGGGCGTGGCGGTGCTGCCCACTCGCACCGGCGCCGGCTACCTGATCGTGACCGCCGACGGCCGGGCCGTCGCCTTCGGGGACTCGCCGCAGTTCGGCGACGTGGCCGACGTGGTGGTGGGCTATACCGGGCACCTGGTGGGGGGAGCCGCGGTGGCGGGATAGGAGGCGAACATGTTGACGCGCCGATTGGGTCGCACCGGGCACCACTCGTCGGTGGCGGTGCTCGGCGGAGCCGCTTTCTGGGGTACCGATCCCGAGGTGACGGCGTCGGTGTTCGCCGCCGCGCTCGACGCGGGCGTGAACCACCTCGATGTGGCGCCGCGGTACGGCCGGGCCCAGGAGTTGCTCGGTCCTCTGGTCGAGGCGGAGCGCGACCGGCTCTTCGTGGCGTGCAAGACGATGCGGCACGACCCGGCCGGGGTGCGCGCCCAGCTCGAGGAGTCGCTGTCGCTGCTTCGCTGCGACTCGTTCGACCTCTACCAGATGCACGCCGTCACCGATGTCGACGAGCTCGACGCCCGGGCCCGCGCCGTCACCGCCATCATCGCGGCGCGCGACGAAGGCTTGTGCCGCTTCGTGGGGATCACCGGCCACAACCTCACCACGCCGGCCGCCCAGCTCGAGGCGCTGCGGCGATACGACCTGGACACGGTGATGTTCCCCGTGAACCCGCGCCTGTGGGCCGATCCCGCCTACCGCCGCGACGCCGAGGCGTTGCTGGCCGAAGCCGCGGCACGCGACGTGGGGGTGATGGCCATCAAGGCCGTGGCGGCGCGGCCATGGGGAGACCGCCCTCACAGCACCACGACGTGGTACGAGGCCTACACGAACGCGGCCGAGATCGAGCGCGGGGTGCGCTTCGTGTTGAGCGTTCCCGGTGTGGCCGCCCTGTGCACACCGAGCGACCCGGCCCTCACCCTCGCGGCGGTCGAGGCGGCGGGCCGCTTCGAGCCCATGAGCGACGACGAGAAACGCGCCGCCGAGCACGCCACGGCGACAGAGGAGCACATTTTCCCCATGCCGGTCTGACGGCGCGTCGGTGTCATGTCGTGTCGGCCCTTGGGCCGCGTCAGGTCGTCGAATCGGGGTCGAGCCACACGCCCACCACCGACGACATGAACTCGGGTTGGGGGTGGAACCCGAGCGACGCGTAGAAGCCCTGGGCGTCATCGGTCTGCAGTCCGACGTGCTGTCCCGGGACCTGCGCCATGAGGGTGCGCACCATCGAGGAGGCGATGCCCCGGTGCCGGTAGGTGGACGCCGTCCACACGTCGAGCAGATAGGCGTTGCAGACACCGTCTGACAGCAGTCGGGCCATGCCGACGACGCGGTCGGCGCTTTCGTCCTCGTCCCGGGCGAACACCACGTGCTGCGACCGCTCGAACGAACGTCGCAGGGCCTCGGGCGAGCGCCCGTTGTCGAAATCGTCGGCGGCGAGGTCGGTCTTGGCCCGCACCCAGTCGACACCGCGCAGCGAGCCGTCGATGCGCACGGGCGTGCCAAGAGCATGCCACCGCGCGCTGTGTCGCTCCCGGCCGTGGTGGTCCATGCTGTCGGTCGTGCTCATCCGCCGCCGCCGGCAATCCGACGTCGACCCGTTGCTCGAGATGGCACTCCTGGTCAAGAAGCTCGACGGGTACCCGCCACGCGGGCCGCTCGACGAGGCGTCGTTCATCGCCCCCCCGCAGGAGCTGGCGGCCTGGGTGGCGGAGATCGGCTCGACGGTGCTGGGCCACGTGGCGTTGCACGGCACGGGCGCCAACGACGCGGTCCGCCTCGCCGCCCGGCACACGGGCAAGTCGCCCGAGGACCTGGCGATGGTGGCCCGGGTCCTCGTGAGCCCGACGGCGCGGCGCATAGGCGTGGGTCACGCCCTGCTCGAGACGGCGGTGGACGGCGCCCACGAACGGGGCGCGCAGCCGATCCTCGACGTCGCCACGCACCTGCGGGGCGCGATCTCGCTGTACGAGTCGTGCGGGTGGGACCGGGCCGGCGAGGTGACGATCGAGGTGCCCAACGAGCCCGACCTGCAGTGCTACGTCTACGTCGGACCGCCTCCGACCGACAAGAGCGCCGACGCCGTCACCAAGCGGTGAGCACGTCTCCCAACCGGCGGAACCGGCGCAGCTTCCCGAATCGGCCCAGACGCCCGGCGTCGACCCCGATGTCGGCGGCCTCGAGCATCTCGAGGTCACCGGCGCTGTTGCCGTAGGCCCACAGATACGGGTGGGCACCATCACCGGCGTGGGTGGTGCCCAGCGAGGCCTCCATCCAGCGCTCGAGCCCCTCGAGCTTCTTCGGCCCCCGGCAGTTGCCTCCCTCGAAGTGCCCCGTCAGCTTTCCGTCCCCGTCGACCTCGAGGTGCGTGGCGACCACGCCGTCCACGGCGAGCTCGGTGGCCACGGCGCGCACATAGAGCTCGGGCGAGGCCGACACCACCACGACGCGATGCCCTTGGCGGCGGTGCCAGTCGAGCCGGGCGCGGACCTTGGTGCGGTGACGCCGCCGGTAGTGGGCGACACCGAAGGTCGTGCTCCGCAGCGCGACCTCCTCGGCGGGGCGACCCGCCAGGGTACGGACGAAGAGCGCCTCTTTGGCCTCGTCGGCCGCCTCGCCACCGACCAGCGCGGCCCGCACCAGCTTGGGGAACAGCGCGATCCCGGCCGAGACCACGGCGTCGCGCCCGCACATGGCGGTCAGGAACTTCCACACGCTCCCACCCCGGGTGAGCGTCCCGTCGAAGTCGAAGGCGGCCACGACGTCGTGGCCCGGCATCCGCTCACCGACCGGCGACGGCTCGTCGTCTCGTGCGAGGCTCATCGGCCCGGCTCCGAGGTCGCGTCGCCGAGCGGTGTCCCGTGGCGTCCGGCCCCCGACGCGAAGCGGGCCGCACCGAGCCGGGTCTCGCCGCTGTCGATGGTGTGGAGACCGAAGCGCGCCTCGAGCGCCAGCGCGTCGGGCTCGGTCAGCCCCCACTGCCACAGCACCGATCGACGGTCGTTTCGCATGCAGGTCTGGGGGAAGGCGGCGAGGTCGAAGGCGAGAGCGACCGCCGCCTCGAGGGCGCGCCCGGGAGGGGCCAGACGATTCACGAGGCCCATGGCGAGGGCCTCGGGCCCACCCACGCCACGACCGGTGAGCACGAGGTCAAGAGCATGGCTCTGGCCGATGAGCCGGGGGAGCCGGACCGTGCCCCCGTCGACGAGGGGGACGCCGAAGCGACGGCAGTACACGCCGAGCACGGCGTCAGTGGCGGCCACGCGCAGGTCGCACCACAGCGCCAGCTCGAGGCCACCGGCCACGGCGTGGCCCTCGATGGCCGCGATGACGGGCTTGGAGAGGTCCAGCCGGGTAGGGCCCATGGGCCCGGGCCCGTCCTCGGTCACGGGCCGGTGGTCGCCCTCGGTCAGCGCTTTCAGGTCGGCTCCCGCGCAGAACGTGCCACCGGCTCCGGTGAGCACCGCCACCGAAGCCGTGTCGTCCTCCTCGAAGGCCGCAAACGCGGACAGCAGGTCGGCGGCGGTGGCCGAGTCCACGGCGTTGCGCCGCTCGGGCCGGAAGATGGTGACCACGATCACCGGACCCTCCCGGGAGATGTCGACGGTCTTCCAGACGGCCTCACCCACGGGCGGGACCCCACAGGCGCGACGGACATCGCGGAGCGCGGTGCATGGCTCCATTCTCCCAGAGCGACCGCCCTTCTCCGGGCTTCCCCCGAAAGTCGACCCAGCCGGTCGACAATTGCCGGACCGCCCGGTACACTCCTCGGCAACGACACGAACCCCCGTCATCCCGAGACGAATGCAGGAGGAGACATGGCAGTCCGCTTGGGCGACATCGCCCCTGACTTCACCGCCGACACGACCCAAGGAACGATCAATTTCCACGAGTGGCTCGGCGACTCGTGGGGGATCCTGTTCTCCCACCCCAAGGACTTCACACCGGTATGCACCACCGAGCTCGGCGCCTTCTCCAAGGCCAAGTCCGAGTTCGACAAGCGCAACACCAAGCTGATCGGCCTGTCGGTCGACTCGGTCGAGTCGCACCGCTCCTGGGACAAAGACATCGAGGAGACCCAGGGCCAGGCCGTGAACTTCCCGGTCATCGGCGACCCCGATCGCAAGGTGGCCGACCTCTACGACATGATCCACCCCAACGCCAACGACACCCTCACGGTGCGGTCGGTGTTCATCATCGGGCCCGACAAGAAGGTGAAGCTCATCATCACCTACCCGGCGTCGACGGGCCGCAACGTGGCCGAGGTCCTGCGTGTGCTCGACTCGCTCCAGCTCACCGCCGACTACCAGGTGGCCACCCCGGTGAACTGGAAGGACGGCGAGGACGTCATCGTCGTGCCGGCCGTGTCGGACGAGGATGCCGAGAAGAAGTTCCCCAAGGGCTTCAAGCGTCTCAAGCCGTATCTTCGGGTCACCCCCCAGCCCAACAAGTAGCCACGCCGCCGGGTCGTCACGCGGCCCGGCGCTTACGCACCGCGTCGTTCGAGGCCGGCCTCTGAGGCCGGCTTCGGCGCGTACGGTGTCGGACGTGGAAGCATCGCCTTCACCGCGCTACGCGTTCGGCGACAGCGCGGCCGCCTCGGAGCGCCTCGGCGTGCTCGCCTCGGTCTTCGCTCCCACCAGCCGGGCCCTGCTGCGCACCCTCGGTGCGGGGGGCGACGGGACCCTCGGTGCGGGGGGTGACGGGCCTCGGCCACCGAAGCTCGTCCTCGACCTCGGGTGCGGTCCGGGGCACACCACCGCCATGCTCGCCGAGGCCTTCCCCTCGGCGCTCGTGGTCGGGATCGACAGCTCGCCCGCGTTCGTGGCCGAGGCCAGCGCGTCGGTGCCAGCGCGATGTCGTTTCACGGTCGGCGACGTGACGCACAGCCCCCTTCCGGGCGCCCCCGCCGACGTCGTCTACGGCCGCTTCCTGCTCGTGCACCTCCCCGACCCGCGCGCCACCGTGGCGGCCTGGGCGTCGGAGCTGGCTCCGGGAGGAATGGTCGTGGTCGAAGAGCCCGAGCGCATCGACACCGACGACGGCGATTTTCGCCGTTATCTCGAACTGGCCGGCGCGGTCGTGGCCGATCGCGGCGGCGACCTCTACGTGGGCCACGAACTGCTGGGCCTCGAGCCCGCGCCGGGAACGTCGATCGTCGTCCAGCAAGACGCTCCGCTCGAGGTGAGAGCGGGGGCGGCGGCGAGCATCTTCTCGCTCAATCTGGGGATCTGGGGTGACGACCCGGTGCTCGAGGGCGTCGCCGATCCGGGTGAGGTTGCCGCGTTGCTGGCCCGACTCAGGGCCCGCCGCTCGGACTCCACCACCGGGGTGATCCGGTGGCACATGCGCCAGGTGGTCATGGTGCGCGACGGCTCTCGATGAGCCCGCACCGGCGCGCCCGCATCCGCGCGTTCGGGCTCAGCGTCATGGTCCGGCCCGGAACACCTGTACCTTGCCCACCCCGGTCTGGGCATCGAGCACGATCCGGGGCGGCGTGTTGGGGGTGGTGGCCGTGGCGGTCGGGCCCGATGCACCGTTGGGCCCGGTGACACGAATGACCCGCCCCGTCGAGAGCCCGTCTTCGTTCTGGCCGAAGACCTGCACCATCCCGAGCCCGGAGTGCGCGGAGACGCTGACGGCGGTGCCGCGCGGGAGCTCCACGACGAGGTTGCCGATGCCCACGCTGGCGGTGACGTCGGTCGTGCCCGGGCGGAAGGCGACGTCGCTGAGGTCCACCCGCATGTTTCCGATCGCGAGCCGGTAGCGCGAGGAAACCTGGGAGGCGGCGGTCGGACGCCACTGGGTGTTGCCGACCCCGCCCCGTAGCGGCACGCCGCTCAAGGCTTCGATAGAGAACACGGTGGCCACGGCCACGATGACCACCGCCACCACGGCGATGAACGTGGTGAGCAGCATCCACCGCAGGGGAGACCCGACCCGCCGCCCGCTCGAGATCAACAGGACGACCGCCAGCGCCAGCGCACACAGACCGAGGAAGAACCCGAAGCCCCCGTTCCCGCCGTCCCAGTGGGGCCACCACGGGCCACTGGAGAACAGGTTCGACAGCGCGATGATGCCGACGACGGTCCCGAGCACGATGGCGATGAGGCTGCGGCGGCGCGGCCTCCGCTCGACGAAGTCCTGCACCACGGGCCGGCCCGAGTCTTCGGCCGGGATGAGCAACCAACCCGCCACGTACAGCAAGAGCCCCGAGCCCCCGAGCAGGGTCAGCGCCACGAAGGCGATCCGGACGATGACGACGTCGATGTCGAGATAGTCGGCGAGCCCGGCGGCCACGCCCCCGAGGATGTGACCGTGCACGGAGCGCCGCAGCGCGCGGCGATGGTCGGCACCGGGCGGAGGGGGAGAGGACGCCGCCCACCCCCCGGGCGGAGGTCCGGGGGGATCGGGCGGCAGGGGGGGATCAGGCGGAAGGGGGGAGTCGGGCGGAAGGGGGGATTCGGGCAGCAGGGGAGGCGGGGGCGGAGATGGCTGTGTCTCCCATCCTCCGAATGCCGGCCCGGCAGAGTCGGGGGACTCGGGCTCGACCCCCGATGGGGTCTCCTCCGCCGTGGGCTCGTCCGTCGGGTGATCCGGTGTGATGTCGTCCATGTGTCGATCATCGGGGAATGCGGTGCCGAGCGGAATCGGGAATGACCCCGACGAATACCCCGAGCCCCCGAGCTGTGTCAGGGACCTCACCCGTGGTCGACCCGCCGCCCGCATGGGATCATCGCCTTATCAGCGAACACGCCGAACCGGTCGAGCCCACCGTGTCCTTCCCGCCGCCGGCCCCGCCGCCCCCGGTTCCCCGGATCCCCACGCCGGTTCCCGTTGCTTCGCCGGGGGGGCCACAGTCACTGGCTCCACCTCCACCTGCCCCCCCACCTCCGCCTCCCCCTCCACCTCCGCCGGGTCGTCAGCCGAACCCGTACGGATCGGGCGCCCTGCCGCTGCCGCCCCCACCGCCCCCGCATGCATCGAGCGCATTGCCGCCTCCCCCTCCACCCGGTGCTCCGGCCGGACCGTTGTCCCGGCACGGCCGGCGCCGGGCGTGGTGGCGCGCGGCGCGCACCGGGGGACCGCTGCGACGCAGCCGATCGGACCGTCTGGGTGGCGGCGTGGCGGGAGGGCTGTCGGCTCGGTTCGGCATCGACGCCAATCTCATCCGGTTCGCGTTCGTCCTCGTGGCGATCGGGGCCGGCACGGGCCTCGCTGCGTACGTGGTGGCGTGGCTCGTCGTGCCCGCCGAAGGTTCCACGACATCCATCGGGCGCCGTGCCCTCGGGGACCGACGGACCATCGGCTTGGCGTTCGCCTTCGTCACCGCACTGGTGGCCGTGCTCCTCGTGTTCGGCGCCCTCGGGCTCACCTTCGCGGCCAACCTGGTGTGGCCGGTGTCGATCGCGCTGGGCGGCTTGGTGCTCGTGTGGCGAGGGTCCGACGAGGAGGAACGGGCTCACATGAGCGAGCTGATGGGCCGGGCCCCGCTCATCGGCTCGCCCGAGCGCCGCACCCGACGCTCCACGATCGGGCGTGTCCTGGTGGGTGCCGTTCTCGTCGTCGTCGGCCTGGGCGACCTCGTGGCCTCGAGCCATCCCCTGCTGAACACCATCAAGGCCGTTCTGGCGGCGAACGTGGTCATCGTCGGGTTCCTGGTCATCTTCGGCCCGTGGTGGCTGCGCCTGGCGCGTGACCTGGCGGTCGAGCGCCGCGAGCGGGTGCGTAACGAGGAGCGCGCCAACATGGCCGCCACGGTGCACGACTCGGTGCTCCAGACCCTGGCGCTCATCCAGCGCGCCGCCGGCGACCAGGGTGAGGTGACGCGCCTGGCCCGGGCCCAAGAGCGCGAGCTGCGCGCCTGGTTGTTCGAGGGCCGGGCCCCGGGCTCGTTCCACCGTGATGTGTCGAGGGTCTCCCAGGCCGTGATCGTGATCGAAGGTGACGTCGAGGCCAGTCATCGCGTGGCGGTGGAATCGGTCACGGTGGGGGACTGCGAGCTCACGACCGAACTGCGGGCCCTGTTGGGTGCGGGGCGCGAGGCCACGGTCAACGCCGCCAAGTGGTCGGGTGCATCGAGCGTCTCGCTCTTCGTCGAGGTCGAGCCGACCCAGGTGTCGATCTTCGTGCGCGACCGAGGTCAGGGCTTCGATCCTGACGCCGTGGACGGCGACCGCCAGGGGATCGCCGAGTCCATTCGGGCCCGGATGCAGCGCCACGGCGGGAGAGCGACCATCCGGAGCGCGCCCGGTCAGGGAACCGAAGTCGAGCTGGTCATGCCGAGGACGGGAGCGGGTCGTGAGTGACAGCAGTGGCATCGGCCCCGCTGACGCGGCTCGGGGCAAGGTGCGCGTGTTCCTCGTCGACGACCACCATCTCTTTCTGTCGGGCGTGCGCGCCGAGCTCGGCGACACGGTCGAAGTCGTCGGGGACGCCGACGAGGTGGGGGCCGCCATCGAGCTCATCGCAGAACGGGTCCCCGACGTGGTCCTCGTCGACGTGCACATGCCTGACGGTGGCGGCCAAGCCGTGATCGAGGCCATCGGGCGCAGCCACCCCCAGGTCCGCTTCCTGGCCCTGTCGGTGTCCGATGCCGCCGAAGACGTCATCGGGGTCATCCGGGCCGGTGCGCGTGGGTATGTCACCAAGACCATCTCGGGGCCCGAGCTCACCGACGCCGTGGCGCGCGTGGCTGAGGGTGACGCCGTGTTCTCGCCCCGCCTGGCCGGTTTCGTGCTCGACGCCTTCGCGGCCGACCCCGGCGCGGCCGGCGGTGCGGTCCCCACGTTCGACCCGGAACTGGACCAGCTCACCCCGCGCGAGCGTGAGGTGCTTCGCCTCATCGCCCGGGGCTATGCCTACAAGGAGGTGGCGCGCGAGCTGTCCATCTCGGTCAAGACGGTGGAGAGCCACGTGTCCGCGGTCCTGCGCAAGCTGCAGCTGTCGAGCCGTCACCAGCTGACCCGGTGGGCGTCGGAGCGTCGACTCCTCTGACCGCTGCGTGTCGCCGTGGCCCTTCGCCCGTCGTCGCCCCGGGAACGCCCCTCAGGGGTCGCGCCGCACCATGAGGACGCCGCCGATCACGAGCGCCCCGACGGCGTACGCGCACAGCAGCGCGAACCCGTGCCAGAACGGGAAGGAGGGGAGAAAGTCGGCGTGCGCGCCCTGCAGCGTGGTGCTCGTCATGGCGGAGCCGATCGTGGCGGGCAGGTAGCGCCCGATGGGCCAGCCGATCTTGGCGGGGAACGCCGAATCGACCAGGGGCAGGATGAGCAAGATGGCCACGAAGGTGGTGATGGACCCGGCCGTGTGCCGGATGATGGTGGCCAGCCCGAGCGCGAACAGCCCCAGGACGGTGAGGAAGAGGCCGCCGCCGATGACCGCCCGCAGCACGTCGTGGTCCGACAGCGTCGCCGTGGGGGCGGAGCCGGACATGATGGCTTGGCCCACGAAGAATGCCGCGAACGACACGGCCTCGCTGACGACGAGCGCCACCACTCCGAACACCGCCGCTTTGGCCGCGAGCACGACGGGTCGCCGGGGGATGGCGGCGAGGGTGGCGCGTATCGACCCCGACCCGTATTCGGCGCTCATGGTCAGCACTCCGAGGACGCCGATGGCGAGCTGGCCGAAGATGAGCCCCGTGAGGCTCACGCTGGTGGGATCGAAGAGCAGCCTGTCGATCACCCCGCCACTGCGCCAGCGCGAGGCCTCGCTAGCGCTGGCCAGGATGCCGATGCCGATGCCGGCCACCACGGTGGCGAGAAGACACCAGGCGGTGGAGCGCACGGTGCGGATCTTCGTCCATTCGGAGCGCACCGCCCCGGAGAAGCGGTAGCGCCCGGGCGGCAGTGCACGCAGCGCGGGTGCGATGGACACCATCAGGGTCGACCTTCGGACACCGCCGGGGCGGTGGCGACATCCTCGGCGCGGAACTCGACGCTCTCGTGGGTGAGCTCCATGAACGCCTCCTCGAGGGAGGCCGCGTGGGGAGCCAATTCGTGCAAGGCGATGCCGAGGCTCGCCGCCAGATCACCGATGTCGGCGGCGGCGAGCCCGTTGACGACGAGGGCCCCGTCCGGCTCGGGGTGGACGCGGCCCCCCGCCTCGGTGAGTGCGGCACTGAGCGCACCGGTCTTCGGGGAGCGCACCCGAACCGAGGCGCGCGAACTCTGGGCCACGAAGGCGGCGACGGGTTGGTCGGCGATGAGCTTGCCGCGACCGATGACGACGAGGTGATCGGCGGTCAGCGCCATCTCACTCATGAGGTGGCTGGAGACGAACACGGCGCGACCTTCCGAGGCCAGACGCTTGAGCAGCGTGCGCACCCACAGGATGCCTTCGGGGTCGAGGCCGTTGATGGGCTCGTCGAACAGGAGCACCGCGGGGTCACCGAGGAGCGCGGCGGCGATCCCGAGTCGTTGGGTCATGCCCAGAGAGAATTTCCCGGCCCGTTTGCGCGCCACTCCGGCCAGTCCGACGAGCTCGAGAAGCTCGTTCACGCGCGCCGGGGAGATGTCGTTGGTCTGGGCCATGGCCCACAGGTGGTTGTAGGCGCTGCGGCCCGGGTGGACGGCTTTGGACTCGAGGAGCCCGCCGACTTCACGCAGCGGCCAGGGGAGATCGTGGTAGCGGCGACCTCCGACCTTGACGCTCCCGCCGTCGGGGCGGTCGAGCCCCATCACCATGCGCATGGTGGTGGACTTGCCCGAACCGTTGGGACCGAGGAAGCCGGTGACCTGGCCGGGCCGAACGTCGAACGAGAGGCCGTCGACGGCCAGGGTGTCGCCGTAGCGCTTGGTCAACCCCCTGGCCTCGATCATGCGATGGCACCTGGTCCCCGGTCGATGCCGCGCCGGTGTCGGCGCAGGCCGGCGTGGTGTGGTGCCGCGCAGCGTAGGCCATGGGAACGGGCCGGCCGGGCGCGGGACCTGCTCCGGGCCCCCTTCATCACGCGCCGGCGCAACGGCGCGGGCGTCTCAGCGTTGATGCGGGTGGCCGCCACGGAAGAACCGGTCGAAGAGGCCGTCCACGCCGGCGCCGTGGAGGGTCATCCCTCCGTCGACGACGAGCGTCTGGCCCGTGACGAACCGGGCGAGGTCCGAGCACAGGAACACCATGACATCAGCGACGTCTTCGGGCTCGCCGACCCGGGCGGCCGGGGTGATGCGCCCGTAATGGTCGTCGGCGTCGGGCACGTTCTCGAGGAGTGGGCGCGTCAGATTGGTGCGGATCATGCCCGGCGCCACGGCGTTGATGCGGATGACGGGGCCGTACTCGAGCGCGGCCGACGCCGTCAACGCGATCACACCCGCCTTGGCGGCCGAGTACGGGGTCTCACCGGCAGACGGTCTCGTGGCGCTGATCGACGACGTGTTCACCACGGCCCCGCCGCCTCCGGCCAGCAGATGGGGGACACCGGCGCGCATGCCGTTGAACACCCCGGTGAGGTTGAGGCGGACGATGCGGTCCCACTCGTCGGGGTCCCAGTCAGCCAGGCCGACCATCGTGCTCCCGCCGGCATTATTCACGAGGATCGAGACCCCCCCAAGCTGCTCGGCGGCTACGTCGACGGCGGTGCGCAGGGCCTCGGCATCGGTGACGTCCACCGCCAGGGCAATGCCGTCGATCTCCTTCGCCGTCGCCTGCGCGCTGTCACCGTCGATGTCGAGCACCGCCACGGCCGCGCCTTCGGCCGCGAAGCGCAGGCACGCAGCGCGTCCGATGCCCGATCCACCGCCTGTCACCACGGCGCGTCGTCCTCCGAGGAGACCCATGTCAGCCTTCTTTCTGTGCCGATGCGTCGTCGTCGCCGGTGCCGACGAGGTCGTCGCGAAGCTCGCGTTTGAGCACCTTGCCCTGGGGATTGCGGGGGAGTGGCTCGGACCGGAACCAAATGTGGGTCGGCACCTTGAAGCCCGCCAACCGTTCCTTCACGTGCCGCATGAGCTCTTCGGCGGTCACCTTGGCCCCCGGTCGCAAGACGACGGCGGCGCCGACTTCCTCACCCAGGACGTCGTGGGGTACCCCGATGACCGCAACATCGGCGACTGCAGGATGCTCGAACAAGGCCGCCTCGACCTCGACCGAGTACACGTTCTCACCGCCTCGGATCACCATGTCCTTGGCCCGGTCCACGATGTAGACGAAACCGGCCTCGTCGATCCGGGCGATGTCTCCGGAGTGGAGCCACCCCCGGGTGAAGGTGGCAGCGGTGGCATCGGGCTTGTTCCAGTAGCCGCGCACGACGTTGGGCCCCTTGATCCACAGCTCTCCCGTGACGTCGGGCCCGGTGGGGAGGTCGTCGGCCGGCTCCTCGCCTCCGAAGCCGTCGGGCACGACCCGGACGTCACACACCGGGACGGGAGGGCCGACGCTGTCGGGCTTGTGCACGTAGTCGTCGCCGCTGTTCATCGTGGTCACCGACGACGTCTCGGTGAGGCCGTAGCCGTTGGAGGGCGCACTCACCGGGAAGTGCTCTTTGATGCGACGCACGAGGTCGGGTGGTGCGGGCGCCCCACCGTAGGCCACGGAACGGATCGAGGACGTGTCGCGCGTCGCGAAGCTCGGCGCGTCGATCACCTGCATCACCATGGCGGGCACGCCTCCGAAGGTGACGATGCGTTCGCGCTCGATGAGCTCGAGCGCCCGGTCGGGGTCCCAGTGGTGCATCATGACGAGCTTGTTCCCCGCCGCGGTGTTCGCCACCAGGACCGAATGACATCCCGTGGCGTGGAACAGCGGCACCGAAAGCAGATATGCGCCGGGACCGCCGTGTTCGCCATCCCTCGGTCCCCGGCGTGTCGGCGAGCGAAGTCCGGCCCGTGTGTTGAGGAAGAAGAGGCTCATCAGGTTGGTGCCCATGTTGCGATGGGTGCCAACCGCGCCCTTGGGCTTCCCGGTGGTGCCCGAGGTATAGAAGATGGTGGCATCGTCTTCGGGACCGATGGTCACGTCAGGCAGGGTGACATCGGCCATCGGCGATCCGACCAGCTCTGCGAACGAGACGACCGGTACGGGTGAGTTCGTCACGGTCGGAATTTGCACCCGGTCTTCGTGGGTGACCACCACGGCCCGGAGCTCGGGAAGCTCGGCGAGGTGCGGCTTCAGGCGCTCGAGGCGTGCCGCGTCGACGAAGGCCACCTTGGTGCCCGAGTCGACCAGTCCGTAGTGGAGCTCGGGACTCGTCCACCAGGCGTTCAGTGGCACCACGACGCCGCCGGCGGCAGCCGCTCCCCAGAACGCCATGGCCCACTCCGGGAGGTTGCGCATGGCGATGGCGACCCGGTCGCCGAGCTCGACGCCGAAGCGGGCCTGCAGTTGCCGGGCGATCGTGGCGGCGATGCAGAAGTTCTCCTCGTAGGTGGTGCGTTCGTCCTCGTAGACGAGGTAGTCGATGTCGCCGTGGCCACGCGAGAGCTCCAAGACCACTTGCAGGCTGGCCGGGCAGTTCTTCCAGACCCGTGTCAGCACGCCTCGGATGTCGACCTCTTCCATCTCGAACATCTGCCCGGGGGCGGTGATCGCCTGGGTCGCCTCTTCGATCGACATGCGCTGCTCCGTCGACGGGGAAGGGCCCTCGGGCATGACGGGGTTTCCTTGGTGCTCGAGCACGCTCAGCGCGCCCCCCGGGTGGCCACCGGCCGGCGTCGCCGCCAGGCGTCGGCGATATGGGGCGGCGTCCATCCCGCGTCGGAGGGGTCAAGGGTGGTGCCCGGCGCGACGATCGCGTCGATCCGGTCCAAGATCTCGTCAGACAGCGCGACGTCGATCGCCCCCAAGGCGCCGGTCAAGTGCTCCATGGTGCGAGGGCCGATGATGGCGGCGGTCACGGCGGGATGGGTGAGGACGAAGGCCAGGGCGAGATGCGTGAGCGGCACTCCGGCTTCGCGCGCCACGTCGACGAGGGACTCCACGACGTCGAGCTTGGCGCTGACCTCGGGACGTGACGTCGAGAAGCGGTCGGGAGCGCGGCTGGCCCGGCCCCCCTCGGGCAGGGGGGCGTCTTTGCGATACCGACCCGTGAGCCATCCTCCGTTGAGAGGGCTCCAGACGATCACGCCCATCCCGTAGCGTTGACAGGTCGGCAATACGGTGGACTCCACCCCTCGGGCCAGGATCGAGTAGGGAGGTTGTTCGCATTCGAAGCGCTCGCGCCCGCGCCGTTCGGCTACCCAGTGGGCTTCGACGATGAGGTCGGCCGAGAACGTCGAGCAGCCGATCGCCCGCACCTTGCCTTGGTGCACGAGGTCAGACAGTGCGCCCAGGGTGTCGTCGATGTCGCACGTGGGGTCGGGCCGGTGGATCTGGTACAAGTCGATCCAGTCGGTGCGCAGTCGTCGCAGGCTGGATTCGACCTCGCGCGTGATCCAACGGCGAGAATTCCCGCGCATGTTGGGATCAGCGCCCATGGGCGCGTGAACCTTGGTGGCGAGGATCACGCCGTCGCGGCGGCCCCCCGCCAGGGACTTGGCCACGATCTCCTCGGACTCGCCACCGGAGTAGACATCGGCGGTGTCGATGAAGTTGACGCCGGCATCGAGCGCGGCGTGGACGATCCGGACGCAGTCGTCGTGATCGGGATTCCCCCACGCGCCGAACATCATCGCCCCGAGACACAGCGGCGACACCCGCATGCCGGTGCGACCGAGTGTGCGAAGGTCCATCGGGTTCCTTTCGATTCTTCGTGCTGACGGGCGGTGGCGAGACTCGCTAGGAGGCGGGGACCCCCGGAGGTGGCACCGTGCTCGGCGACTCGACGGGGGGGGACGTCTGATTGGGTGGAGCAAAGATGGTGGCGCGGTAAAAGGCCAGTTCGGCCACCGACTCGCGCACGTCGTCGAGGGCTCGGTGCGAGGTCTTCTTGTCAGGGGCCTTGGCCAGGACACCGGGATACCAGCGCCGGCACAATTCCTTGACGGTGGAGACGTCGACGGACCGGTAGTGGAGCCAGTTCTCGATCTCCGGGAGGTGGGCGGCCAGGAACCGGCGATCGGTCCCGATGGAGTTTCCACACAGCGGGACCGATCCTTTGGCCGGGACGTGGCTCTTCAAGAACTCGAGCGTCTGGCGTCCCGCTTCGTCGAGGGTGAGCGTGGAGGCCTCGATCGCCGCCAGCAATCCCGAGCGCGTGTGCATCTCGCGGACCACGGGCTCCATGGCGTCGAGCTCGGCGGGCTGGGCGTGCACCACGAGGTCGGGGCCTTCGGCGATCACGGCCAGGTCGTCGTCGGTGACCAAGGTGGCGATCTCCACGATCACATGGCGAGCCGGGTCGAGCCCCGTCATTTCGAGGTCCATCCATACGAGCACCCGGGGGATGCTATCGGTGGACCGAGGAGCGCCCCGGGGCCCGGCTCCGGGCACCGCCCGCGCCACGGGCGGTAGGGTCATGCGGTGCTCGAGGTGCCCCTCGTCCTCCTCGATCCCGACCTGCCCGTGCCCTCGTACGCGCGCCAAGGCGATGCCGGGGCGGATCTCTACGCCCGCGAAGACGCGGTGCTCGCTCCGGGTGGGGGACGGGCGCTCGTGCCGACCGGGGTGGCACTCGCACTCCCACCGGGCTTTGCGGGCTTCGTGCAGCCCCGGAGCGGATTGGCACTTCGACACGGCGTGACCTGTCTCAACACCCCCGGGCTCATCGACGCCGGCTACCGAGACGAAGTGCGCGTCCTGCTTGTCAACACCGATCCCTCAGCCCCGTACGAGGTACGGCGGGGTGATCGCATCGCACAGTTGGTCATCCAGGCGGTGGAGGAGGCCAAGTTCGTGGAGGTGGCCGAGGGCGAGCTCCCCGACTCCGCTCGCGGTCTGGGTGGTTTCGGCCACAGCGGCCGATGATCGGGAGAGGGCCGGCCCGGGCCGAGGCTGGCTGATGGAGCGTCTCAACGGGGTGGACGCCGCGTTCCTGGCACTCGAGACCGACACCATGCACATGCACGTGGGCGCGGTCATGGTCTTCGACCCCGCGTCGCCAGACATCGGCGACGACACGCCGACGCGGTACTTCGATCGGTTGCACGCCGTCGTGGAGGAGCGCGTCCACCTCGTCCCCCCGCTGCGCCGGCGTGTGGTGCGGGTGCCCTTCGGGATCCATCACCCCATGTGGGTGGAGGACCCCGACTTCGAGCTCGACTACCACCTGCGCCGAGCCAGCCTTCCCGCCCCGGGCGGCCCCATCGAGCTGGCCGCGTTCGTGGCCGAGCTGGCGAGCCGTCCTCTTGACCAGGACAGCCCGTTGTGGGAGATGCACGTCGTCGAGGGACTGGAGTCGGGGCACGTGGCGGTGATCCCCAAGGTCCACCATGCGCTGTTCGACGGCGCGTCGGGGGTCGAGGTGGTGGCGTCGTTCCTCGACTCCGGACCGGTGCCGCGCGTCGTGCCGATCCCCTCGAGGCCGTGGCGTCCCGAGCCAATCCCTACCGAGACGGAGCTGATCGGCTCGGCCATGTCGTCACTGGTCCGCCAACCCGAACGGACGGCGGGCGTGCTGCGCCGTACCCTCGGAGCGGTGCACGACCTCGCGGAACGCAACCGTCGTCTGCGCGAGGAAGACAACACCGTCCCACCGCCGGCACCGTTTCGCGCCCCGCGTACCTCACTCAACGGCGCCATCTCTCCGCACCGGCGCTTCGCTTTTGCCCAGGTTCCCCTGGACGAGATCCGCACGGTGCGACGGGTCTTCGGTGGCACCGTCAACGACGTCGTCCTCGCCGCGGTGGCAGGCGCGCTACGCCGGCTCCTGGCCGAGCGCGGGGAACGGCTCGAGGAGCCGGTCGTCGCGCTGGTGCCGATGTCACGGCGGACCGAAGCCGATCGAGCGGCGCTCGGCAACAAGGTCTCTGCGATGCTCGTGTCGCTGGCCACGCAGATCGCCGATCCCGTCGAGCGCTACACGACCATCGCGGCCGGCACGCGTCTGGCCAAGGACCAGGCGCGGGTGCTTTCGGAGGAATTGATCCAGGGGTGGGCGCAACTGGCGCTCCCGGCGTTGTCGTCGCGCCTCGCCCGACTAACCGGAAACCTGCGGCTGTTCGATCACCTGCCTCCTCTGTTCAACGTGCTCGTGTCGAACATCGTGGGCCCGGACTTCGGGTTGTGGTGCGCGGGGGCTCGACTGGTGGCGCTGTACCCGGTCGGGCCCATCATCGAAGGGGTCGGCCTCAACGTCACGGTGGCGAGTTACGAGGGAACTCTGTACTTCGGGATCCTCGGTTGCAGGGAGCTGGTGCCCGAGGTGGCGCATTTCGGCGACCTCGTGATCGACGCCTTCACCGAGCTCCTGAAAGCCGCAGAGCGCAACGGAGGCCAATGGGCGTGACCAGCCGTTTCTGACTCGGACCGGCCAGAAGGTGGCTGCGAGCAGGGGGGTCGAGGGCATCCACCGTTGCTAGGATCCTTTCGTCACAAGCGGACGTGGCTCAGCTGGTAGAGCATCACCTTGCCAAGGTGAGGGTCGCGGGTTCGAATCCCGTCGTCCGCTCCA
>Ga0182024_10001073_pt1 | contig 70836 bp, 48 predicted proteins | sample P32metaG_FD_120480 | JGI IMG/M metagenome (GOLD analysis project Ga0182024, IMG submission 120480) | Permafrost microbial communities from Stordalen Mire, Sweden - P3-2 metaG (Illumina Assembly) | ecosystem: Environmental > Terrestrial > Soil > Wetlands > Permafrost | place: Sweden: Stordalen...
ATGACGCAAACGTTGGCCGCGATGAGCTGGCTTCGGATGGGCGGTTTGCATAGCGCCCGGGACGGAGGCTTTGGGACGTTTCTGGTGGGCCATGTGCTGGTTGGCGTGGTGTCGTGGATCGTCGTGCGACGTGATCGGGACGTAGCGTAAAAGCGGTAAGCGCTCGACGTGTCGGGTCTGGGCGGATCGGCTATGTCTATTTGCGGCCGGCGCGTCAGTAAGAGCTGACGCCAAGATAGAAAAAGATCACGACGACGATGGCAGAGGCGATGAAGGTGCGGTGATCGGGGCCGTGGGCGAAGCTGAAGCGAGTGCGCCAGAGTGTCGGTGTGAAGACGAGGACGGGAAGGAAAAAGAAGACGCCTGTGACTTCGAGCCAAAGGATGCCGCCGACGCGGCGGAAAGGCTTGAGAAATCCGCCTACACCGCGTGCCAGGCCGCCGCCGGCTTTGCCTGTACGCTGTGCAATCGTGGTGTTGGCCGCGGGACTTTGCGGCGACGGGCCAGAAGTGGAAGGGGCTGGTTGCGCGGCGGCGCTGATGCGCTGGCCGGCGACGCGGCCCGCCACTCGTAACCCAATCCCGAGCACGCGGCCGAGGGCTTCAGGTCTCATTTCGATATGATGGTAGCAGTGGGGCTGGCGCTCTGCTCTATGCACGAATTTCAGTGCACTCCTGAGTTGCTCCCGGCCCGCTGTGGCAGTAAGGTAGAACAATCCACGCCGCTCCCTGCGCATGAGGTCGCGCCGGCCGACGTTCTGGAGGCTTACGTGACATCAAAGCTGCGCGAACTGATCCAACAACTTGGCGAGGCGATCCACGAATCGGTGATTGAGAGCGAGCAGATCGCCGGAGTTGTGCAGGACATACGGCGGCACGGCTTCGATGTGTTGCTGATGCTGGAGGCGACGATCGGCCTGAACGAGGTTGCGACCAAGGAGACCGAGGACGCCGAGCCAGGCACGGAAGGCGGAGCCGAAGGTGCGCCTTTTACCAAGAACGATGTGAACTTTCTGCGCTCGCTGCGCATTTCCGTCGAGGGTGAAGACGAAGAAGATGATGCGGCGGAAAACGACGAGGCGCAGGCGGGATAGGCGCTTCGGGAGATCTTACGACATAATATTGCTGCGCAGATGTAGTTCTTAGCTGCGCCAATGGAGTTCGACGGGGCCGTCCATGGGGTGTTTGGGTGGCGTGCCGTTGGCTGCGGCGTCGAGGCGGGCCTGCTTCAACGCGAAGTACCATTTCGCGGGCTTATCGGCATCGTCGATGAGCATGAGGCTGGGATTGTGCTTGAGGCCTTCAGCCTGCTGGATCATGGTGAGCTGATCCTGACGGACGAATTTCGCTCCGAAGAATTTCGCGATGGGCGTGAGGAATGGGACGTAGTAGAAGACGTTCCACGCGGCGATGACGTCGATGCGGCAGGTGGACGCGGTGACGGGGGTGACGGTGGTGAGCGAGGAGAACCACTTGTCGCCGGCGCGAATGATCTCGGTGCGCCGGTTAGGCAGCGTGAAATCGATGGTGGTTTCGACGGGCCAGCCGTAGACGCCGAGGAGCTTGTAGGGCGCGGAGTTGGCGCTGGGCGCATGGGCGCTCATGCGAAAGCCTTCGGGGATGGGCTCGAAGCGCTTGGTCTTTTCACGAATGCTGGCGCGCGAACGCCACCACCAAGCCTGATGGACGAAGGGCCCGTGGGCTGGGTCCATAAGGCCGATGATGCCGTGGTCAACGTTGCAGGGCAGGTCGGCGGTGAGAAAAGCGGTACGGAAGCGAGGGCCGAATTTGGCAAGTTCAGGAACCGGCTTCGCGCCGGGCGAACGCCTTCCGCTTCCCGGGCCGGGGACAAAGACCCATGCGTGGCCATCGCGCTCTTCGCAGGGAAAGGCGGTGGCGTAAATCTTCGTCGCGTCGAGATGGTCGTGGCTGGAGAGCGAAGGGATGAGCTCGCAGCGGCCGCTGCAGGGCTCGAATTCCCATCCGTGATAGCGGCAGGTGACGCGGTCGCCGTTGAAAATTCCTTCGCTGAGGGGGATGCCGCGATGCGGGCAACTGTCGCGCATTGCAAACAGCTCCCCGCTGTTTAACTTTCCCAGCACAAGCGGGATATTCAGCAGCACGGCCTTGGCCAGCTTGCCCTTGCGGAGCGTGTCCGTGCGCAGGGCCGGATACCAGTCGTCGTAGAGGAGGGTGGCGCTGGGGCCCTGGATAGGAACGCCCGCCTCTGTTGTGGTCGCGAATGGCATTTGGGACTCACCATAGCACTCCAGCCACAGGCGTTGCCAACGGAGTCTCCGCCCGCGCGATTTCGCATTTGGGATTCTAGCTTTCCCATCCTTTCGCCAAGAAGAAGGCGAAAGAATAAGGTACGGAGTAAACAAGCGGTCAGAGTCCAAGTGCGCATTAGGAGCTTCTCGTCGCGCTTTAGCCCGAGTAGAATCGGTGCGTTCCGGAAGGTTTTCCGATGGAGCTTTGCATGAGACGCGTGATCGGGTACGCCCTGTTGGTCCTTTTGCTTGTTGCCACGCGGCCGGCGTTGGCGGCGCGCGATGTGCCCGTGCCGTCGCGGTGCACGCCGCAGGTGAATCAGGAGCTGGCTAACCTGATTGATTCCGGGATCAGGCGGGATGTCGACAGTGTCATGGTTTGCGGAGTTGCGATTGAGCCGACGCGCGTGCATCGGGGCGGACCGCATGGAAGTCATCACATCACAACGATTGCTGTGCAGCTTCCGAATGGGCGGACGGTGAATGTGCAGGTGGTGGCAAACGACGGTCTCGATGGCGTTGTGACTGCGCGGACGAACGACGCTGTTTTTGCGTATGGACAGGCATACATTTCGCACGGATTCTGGGCGGCGGGGGTCCACGATGTCCATTGTTCGACGCACCCCGGAGCCGATAACGGATGGGTCGTGGTGGCGGGCGTGAAGACGCCGCGGTACTGCCCGAACCGTTAATGCGATTCCCCAGTTCATGTGAAATCTTTCGCTTAACCGTTCGTCACAAAGTATTTTCATTCTCCTTGACAGCTTAGGAGAGTGGCGCTAGTCTCCTAATCACCTTAGGAGAACCATCATCATGGGCGACCAGGCGCAGCTACTTCCCGGAACACTCGATCTTCTTATCTTGAAAGCGGTCTCTCTCGGCCCTTTGCATGGCTATGGGGTGCTGCTGCGCATCGGGCAGATTTCTGGCAGTGCGCTGCTGATTGAGCAGGGGGCGCTGTATCCCGCGTTGTTTCGGCTGGTGCGGCAGGGATTGTTGAAGGCGAGTTGGGGGATCTCCGATAACAATCGCCGGGCGAAGTTTTATGAGCTCACGACGCCGGGTCGGAAGCGGCTGCGCGAGGAACAGGATGGGTGGAACCGTCTGGCCGCGGCGATGACTTCGGCTCTTGCTGCGAGACCGGAGGAAGTATGAATCCGCTGGGATATTTTCGGTCTGCGGTGTTGAGGTTATTTCGCCGTGCAGAAATCTCGGAAGACGTGGATGCGGAGCTTCGTTCGCATCTTGAACACCGCGCGGACGATTTGGAACGCGGCGGGATGGATCGAGCGGAGGCAGAGCGCCTGGCCCGCATCGAGTTTGGCGCGCGGGAACGCTACAAAGAGGAAAGCTACGAAGCCTTGGGCGGGAATTTTGTGCAGACGGCGGTGCAGGATGTGCGCTTCAGCGGACGCGTACTGCGGAAGTCGCCGGGATTTGCAATCGCTGCGGTCGTGACCCTGGCATTGGCCATCGGCGCGAATTCAGTGGTGTTTGCGGTGTTGAATGGATTGTTCCTGCGGCCGTTGAATGTGTCGCATTCGCAGGATCTCTACTCGCTGCAGCGGGGGAACGATCCGTATATTGTGCAGTCGTATCCCGACTATGTCGATTTGCGCGATCGCAACCGGAGTTTCGATGGACTGGCCGCTTACACAATTCTGCAGGCGGGATTCGACACCGGGAAAAACCCTTCTCATGTATGGCTTTATGGGGTGAGTGGGAATTACTTTGATGTGCTGGGTGTTCAGCCATATCTTGGCCGGTTCGTGCACGCGTCGGATGAGCATGGCCTGAACAGCGCACCGTATATTGTCCTCTCGTACTCGTATTGGCACAGCCATTTTCAGGATGATGCCGGCGTAGTAGGGCGCCAAGTCAGGCTGAACAAGCATCCATTCACGATTCTTGGCGTAGCTCCGCCTGAGTTCCGCGGAACGCTATTGTTTTTCTCTCCCGATTTCTTTATTCCGATGGTGAATCAGCAGCAACTGGCAGGTTGGACCGACTTGAACGCACGCGGCAACCGCTGGGTGTTTGAGGTACTGGGTCATCTCAAACCGGGAGTGACGCGGACCGAGGCAGCGGCGGATTTGAGCTCGATCGGGGCTTATCTCCAAAAGGCGTATCCCAAGGACGATGACCAAGCGAGCTTCATCCTGGTGCGGCCGGGTTTACATGGGAACTTCTTCGCTCCTGCGATGCGGGCATTTCTCACCGGGTTGATGCTGTTGGCGGGGTTGATTCTGCTGGCCGCGTGTGCGAACCTGGGCAGTCTTTTTGCGGCGCGCGCGGCGGACCGTTCGCGGGAAGTTGCCCTACGGCTTGCGCTGGGGTCGAGCCGCACGCGGATCCTGCGGCAACTGTTTACGGAGGCCGTTTTGATTTCGCTTGCCGGCGGCGCTGCGGGGTTGTGGGGTGGCGTGATCGTGTTGCATTGGCTGAGCGGGTGGAAGCCATTCCCCGAATTCCCAATGAATATCCCTGTAAACCCGGACGCAACTGTGTACGTGGTCGCGCTGCTGCTGGCGCTGATCAGCGGATTGCTTTTTGGCGCGGTTCCGGTGCGGCAGGTGTTGCGCACAAATCCGTACGAGGTGGTGAAGGCCGGATCGACCGCACGGATGGGACGTGGAATCGCGGTTCGTGACGTTTTGCTCGTGGTGCAGATAGCGATCTGCGCGGTGCTGGTTACGTCTTCGATGGTTGCGGTGCGCGGATTGGCGCGTTCAATGCATACCAATCTGGGTATCGAGCCGCAGAACGCCATGCTGGTGGACACCGATCTAGAGATGGCCGGCTATAAAGGCGATGAAGTGCCGGCCATGCAGAAGAGAATGATCGACGCGATGGCGACGATTCCGGGCGTGAGCGCAGTGGGATTGGTTGATATTCCGCCATTGCATATGGGTTGGGCCGTCTCGAATGTTTTTTCGGAAAAGGCGACGGACTTTCGGCCGTCGAATGCCGTTGCGCAGGTCATCTCGTACAGGGTTTCTCCCGAATATTTCAAGGCCGCTGGGACTGTCTTGCTGACCGGAAGGAATTTCTCATGGAACGACGACAGGCATGTTCCGAATGTGGCTGTAGTGAATCGGGAGTTTGCGAGCAAAGTTCTTGGTTCGGCAACAGACGCGGTCGGCAAACATTACAAGATGCCGGATGGAACGCGTGTCGAAGTGGTGGGCATTGTGGAGGACGGGAAGTATACCGCCAACATTGCCGAAGACCCGCAGCCTGCAATGTTTTTGTCCATTTTGCAAATTCCTGCGAGCGATACGTGGATGGTGATCCGGACGAATCTCGATATGGGTCGCGACTCGCAGCAAGTGGCGTCGGCGATCCGCAGCAGGTTGCGGGGTCTGGATGCGGGGCTGCCTTCCTTTATCCAGACGTGGGATGAGGAGATGAACGGAGCGCTGTTCGGATCGCGAATGGCGACGGCGTCGCTTGGAGTGCTGGGCGTGATGGGCGCGATGCTGTCGATTACGGGCATATTTGGCATGGCGGCGTACTCGGTGAGCAGGCGGTTGAAGGAACTGGGTATTCGCGTGGCGCTGGGCGCACAGCGGAGGGAGGTGCTGGCGGCGGCTTTGGGACGCGCATTCAAATTGCTGGCCTTCGGTTCCGCGGCGGGGTTAGTGCTGGGGCTTCTTGCGACCAAGGTTTTGGCATTCATCGTGTATGAGGCGTCGCCTCGGGACCCGCTGGTGTTGTGTGGCGTAGTGCTCGCCATGGCGTTGCTGGGGCTCGTGGCTACGTGGATACCTGCGCAGCGGGCGCTGCAGGTGAATCCGCTGGCATTGTTGCGCGAGGAGTAGCTGCACTAGGGTTCTGACCGTGTGATTTCGCACTTTCGGGTTCGTGCTTTCCCACCCTTTCGCCGGGAAAAAGGCGAAAGGATGGGGCACGGAGATGGTACGAGAGCAAGCGGTCAGAGACCTAGGTGTAACGGGAAGATTAGATCGAACGCTCGTTCTAGTGGAGGGAAAGATGAAGATCCTCGACATGGTTCGTATTCGCATCATGGCACTTTTCCAGCGTTCTACGCTGCGTGAAGAGATGGATGAGGAACTTCGCTCGCACATCGAACACAGGGCGGACGACCTGGAACGCGGTGGGATGGCTCGTGCCGAAGCAGAGCGGCGGGCACGGATTGAGTTTGGCGGACGCGAGCACTACAAGGAGGAAAGCTACGAAGCGCTTGGGGGGAATTTCATCGACTCTCTCGTGCAGGATGTGCGCTTTGCGCTGCGCGTGCTGCGCAAGTCGAAGGGGTTCACGTTTGCTGCGGTTGTGACGCTGGGGCTGGCGATTGGCGCGAATGCGGTCGTGTTCGGCGTGATGGATGCGCTGGTGCTCCATACGCTCAGCGTGTCGGACGCAAAAAGCCTTTATGGAACGGAATACGGCGCCGATGCAGGATTTCAGTCGTATCCGAGCTACGTCGATCTGCGCGACCGGAACCACAGCTTTCAGGATCTGGCGGCGTTCAACTTTACGCTGGGCACAGCCATCGACCCGGGTAACGATCCACGGGCAGCCGGCGGTTTCGCGACCACGGGGAATTACTTCACCGTTCTGGATGTGCATCCGTACCTGGGGCGGTTGTATACGGAGGGAGACGAGCATGGACCCGGAAGCGCGCCGTATCTGGTGCTGAGCTACGGGTATTGGCACTCCCGCTTCCAGGACGATCGCGGGATCGTCGGGCGGGTTGTGCGCGTCAACAAGCATCCCTTCACTGTGATCGGGGTAACGCCGCCGGAGTTTCACGGAACGATCATGTTTGTTTCGCCGGATTTCTTCCTGCCAATCGTAGAGCAGGAGCTTATAGGCGGGAACTCGCTGACCGATCGGGCGAATACGGCAGCTCTTTTCGAGACCTTCGGGCACTTGAAGCCGGGGGTTACGCCGGAGCAGGCGGAAGCGGATGTCAACCGTGTGGCGGCGGAGTTGGCCAAGGCGTATCCGAAAGAATTTGACGCGAAACATATGGTGGTAGGGCGGACAGGGTTGTCGGCCTTCAGCGACCATGTGCACGGGTTCGTAGCGGCTTTGATGGGGCTGGCCGCGATGATCCTTCTGGCCGCTTGTGCCAACCTGGGCGGGTTGTTTGCGGCGCACGCTTCAGACCGTGCGCGCGAAGTGGCGCTGCGGCTGGCGTTGGGGTCGACGCGAAAGAGGATTTTGCGGCAGTTGTTGACTGAGGCGGTGCTGATCTCGCTGGCGGGAGGAACGCTGGGGGTGCTGGGCGGGATGCCGCTTTTGCAAAGGCTGAGCACATGGCATCCATTTGCGGGAGCGCCGATCCATATCCCGGTGACGATGGACGCCCGCATCTACGCAGTCGCGCTGGCGTTCGCGCTGGTGAGTGGTTTCCTGTTCGGCATCGTGCCGGTGCGGCAGGTGATGCGGGCGCGCCCCTACGAGGTGGTGAAGGCCGGATCGATGAGTAGAGTGGGGCGCAAGGTTACGGTGCGCGAGGTGTTGCTGGTGGCGCAGATCGCGATTTGCGCGCTGCTGGTCACGGCTTCGCTGGTGGCGGTGCGTGGTCTGTTACGGAGCGTGAACGCCAGCTACGGCTTCGATCCACGCAATGTGATGACGGCCGGCGTGAATCTGGCCAACGCAGGCTACACAGCCGAACGGATTCCTCAATTCAACCGGAGGATGATTGACGCGATTACGGCGATTCCGGGAGTAGAGGCCGTGGGCTTGGTGAATAACTATCCGCCGCTGGTGTATACGGCTGCGTTTCGCGAGAAAGTGTTCACGGAGCAGACGCGGGATCTGACGGCGTCGAGCGTGGCGATCTCTCCGTTCCGGTTCAATGTTTCCCCGGGATACCTGAAAGCTGCGGGAACGACGCTGCTCGCCGGCCGGGATTTTACGTGGCGTGACGACAACAGCGCGCCGGTGCCGGCGCTGGCCAACAGGCAATTTGCGCTGCGGATGTTTGGGAGCATGAACGGCGCGATGGGAAAACACTTCCGCATCGGCGACGGAACGCTGGTTGAGATTGTTGGCATTATCGAGGACGGCAAGTATCTTTCGCTGACCGAGGATCGAGAGCCGGCCATTCTGATGCCGTCGATGCTTTATGACGATCCGCTGAGCTATCTGGTCGTCCGGTCGAAGTGCGATCCGGAACAACTGCAGAAGCTGATGCGCGCGAAGCTCCGCGAACTCGATGCGGGGCTCCCTGTGGACATTCAGAGCTGGAATCAATTGCTGGAAGTGGTGCAGTTCCCGGCGAAGGTGGCTACGATGGCGCTGGGTGTGATGGGCGGGATGGGAGCGATCCTGTCCATCATCGGTATATTCGGCATGGCCGCTTATTCGGTGAGCAAACGGATGCGGGAGCTGGGCATCCGTGTGGCGTTGGGGGCGAAGCGGAGTCAGGTGCTTGGCACAGCGTTGGGGCGCGCGGTGAAGCTGCTGAGCCTTGGGTCTGCGGCCGGATTGGCGCTGGGTGTCCTGGCGACGCGGGTGCTGGCTTCGATCGTGTATCAGGCGACGCCGCGCGATCCGCTGGTGCTGGCAGGCGTAGTGCTGGCGATGGCGTCGCTTGGACTGGTAGCTACGTGGATTCCCGCGCAGCGCGCATTGCAGGTGGATCCCCTTGTGCTGCTGCGCGAGGAGTAGGCTGCGGCGTTATCGCTGGACGACAAGCGCAGCAGTGGGTACGGTTGACTGAGCCGATGCGTCCCGAGTTGACGTCGATGGCGATGACGCGCAGCGAGCCGCCGGCTTGTTTCGCATCGAGACGTTCGTCGAAGGTGAGCCCCTCTGAGGTTCGAACTTCGAAACTCGCGCCGAGTCCCCAACATCCTGGCATAGAGTGTTCGAATACGGACAGTAGTTGCGCGGCAACGCACAGAAGAGAAGTGATTTAGAACACAAGCGAATTGGCAAGGTCCGCTCGATGCACGAGTTAAACATGTGTGAGCTTTGGCACGGCGAGTGCCAGTCAACAGGGCATAGATACTCTTTCAACGGAAAGATGAGATTGGGGGGCGCCTATGGCTGGACTGCTTCGCGATGTCCGCTATGCACTCCGGCAGCTTCGCAAGAGCCCTGGGTTCTCGGCAACTGCCCTTCTGATGCTGGCATTGGCGATCTGCGCCAACAGCACCGTTTTTAGCTGGATTGATGGCACGATGCTGCATCCGATTCCCGGAGCGCGGGCGACGAGCAGCCTGGTGAGCTTGGAACGCGGCGAGTGGAACATTTCGCCGGCTCCGCCACTTTCGTATCTGGATTATCGCGATCTGCGCGATCAGAATCGCAGCTTCGTGGGAATCCTCGCGTATCACCATGATTGGATCACGCTGACGGGCGGTGGAGCGGTGCCGCAGCGGATCTATATTGCGAACGTATCGTCGAACTACTTTGACCTGCTGGGCGTGAAGCCTCTGCTGGGACGGTTTTTCCTGCCGGAAGAAGAGACGCGCCCGGACGCGGTGCCGTATGCCGTGCTGAGTTACTCGCTGTGGAAGACGCGCTATGCGGGGGACCCGGCGATTGTGGGCAAAGCGATCGAGATTGCACGGCACCCTGTGACGGTGATTGGCGTGGCGCCGGAGGGGTTCGTGGGAGCGATGCCGGGGATTCGGCAGGATGTGTGGGCGACGCTCAATCCTATCGGGACGGGTGAGTGGCAGTTGACGCATCGCAGCGCGAACTGGCTGAACGTGGTGGGAAGGCTGCGGCCGGGCGTGAGGCGGGAAAAGGCGACGCAGGATCTGGAGACGATCATGCGCCAGATTGTGGCGGCTTATCCGAACGATCATCTGGGGGTCAACACGATAACGCTCGACCCCATGTGGCGGTCGCCGTTCGGGGCCAACGGCTATATGGCGCAATCGTTGCCCATCCTGCTGGCGATTGCCGGCGTGGTGTTGCTGCTGACGTGCTCCAACGTGGCGACGCTGACCCTGGTGCGGTTTGTCTCGCGGCGGCGCGAGATTGCGATCCGGCAGTCGCTGGGCGCGGGACGCGTGCAGCTGGTGCGGCAGATGGTGATCGAGGGAGTGCTTGTTTCATTTTGCGCCGGAGCGGCGGCGCTGCTGCTCACCATGTGGACCGCGAAGACCTTCGCGCGCTTTATTCCGCCGAACTCCAATCCAATCGTGCTGAACGGGATGATGGACCAATACGTGGTGTTGGGGATCGGTGTTCTGACGATCCTCGCCAGCGTTCTGTGCGGGGCGCTTCCAGCATGGCGGTCGTCGCATGTGCCCGCGGCGGAAGTGCTGAAGGAGGAATCGGCCAGCGTTGCGGGCGGCTCGCACAATCGGCATCTTCTCAACGGGCTGGTGGTGGTGCAGATTGCACTGTCGCTTGCGCTGCTGGTGTGCTCGGCGTTGTTTCTGCGCACGCTGCGCAATATCGCGCATGCGAATCCGGGATTCGAACAGGATCATGTTCTGACTGCGTCCGTGGGCCTGAATATCGCCGGTTACTCCAATGACGAGGCACAGGTGATCCGTCACAGAATTCTTGAGCGCGTGAAGGCATTGCAGGGCGTGACGGTTGCGTCGCTTACCGACTGGGTTCCGATGAGCTTTAGCCGGAGAACAGTGGAGGCGTTTCCGGAAGGGTACGCGCCGCGCCCCCACGAGTCCCTCGAGGTGAGGAGGGCCGATGTGACGCCGCAGTATTTCGAGACTCTGGGTATGCAGATTGTGGAAGGCCGCGACTTTATGGCGGACGACAACGAAAAAACGCCGCGCGTGCTCATCGTCGACCAGACAGCCGCAAACCGGTACTGGCCGGGACAAGACGCGCTGGGGAAGAGACTGTCGATTTGGGGTCATCTCTTTACCGTTGTTGGCGAGGTGCGGAACTCGAAGCACGCGTTCATGAGTGAGCGGCCCGAGCCCATGATCTACATGAGCTATTTTCAGGAAGCGGACAACGAGTCCATCGTGCAGGTGAAGACGCGCGGTAATCCGTCGGATTTGGCTCCGGCGGTAGAGCAAGCGATCCACGAGATTGACGAACAGCTTCCCGTGTTCGATGTGCGCACGATGCGGGAAACGACGCAGATGGCGAATATCTTTGTGGTCATGCAGAGTACACTCGCGGGGATGTTCGCGGTGGTCGCGCTGATTCTGGCGGCAACCGGCATCTACGGCGTGGTGGCTTACCGGACCGAGTTGCGCACGCATGAGATCGGGATTCGGGTGGCGCTGGGTGCGGCGCGCGCCGACGTGCTGCGGCTAGTGCTGGTGCAGGGAATTCGCCTGACGGCGATGGGCCTGGTGCTTGGGCTTGTACTCGCGTTTGTGCTGACGCGTTTTACGCGAGGGCTTCTCTACGGAGTGTCGGCGACCGATCCACTGACGGCTGCGTGCGTCACGGTTCTTCTCGCGGGCATCTCTATTTTGGCGTGTTGCCTGCCGGCGCGCAAAGCGCTGGGTGTCGATCCGGTCAACGCGATTCGCGCGCAATAGAAACGGGGCCCGCGAACGGGCCCCATTTCGGTGCCTCAATCACTAGGTGTGGAGTCTCAATAGGCTCACATGCTGCCGCGGCTTGCCGGCGGAACGATGCCGTTCATGCGCAGGTACTCAACCATCTGGCCGTAGTGGTCCATGAAGTGCGCAATGCCGAAGGCTGCCATGCCTCCGCGTGTGCCGTTTGGGGTCTGGACGAAGGCGTTGTCGGGCGTGATGGCATCGACGTAAGCGTGGGCCTGGGTGAAGGAGTCCTTGAGAGCCTTGATAATGTCGGCCTTGGACGTCAGCTTTTCGATGTCCGCGCTCTTGGCTTTCACGTCGGCTTCGGTTGATGTGGGTCCGCCGAAGAAATAGTAGTTGGATTCGGCAACGTGTTTCACCTGGCCCGCGAAGGTGCGGACGCCTTTGAACTCGCCTGCTGTGGTTGGCGGCGCGAAGTCGAATTTGTCCTCAGGCATGGCTTCAGCGGCGCCGACAAATTCGCTTTCCAGCAAGCTGAGAAGATGTCCGTAGACCTGGACGGGCGGAACGGCTGTTCCGACGGGCGGCTTGGCCGGTGCGGCAGCCTGGGCGATGGCGAAGACGGTAGCTGTGGACAGCAGACAACAAACAAAGATGCGGGCGGCGCGAGGGGTGCGAGTGCGCATGAGGCTTCTCCTGTTGCGGCTCTGTTCGATTCTCTGATTCAGAAATGAACGGCGGAAAGCGCGTTTGGCAGAGTCGTGGTGAGCCGCGTGAAGGGAATGTAGCAGACGGCTGGCGGGTCCCGATAGCGTCATTCCGTGAATCTGTTGCGGAGCGCGCTGGGAGGCGCATCAGGCGGACAGATTGTGAACGCCTCAGGGCTGTCTGTGACGAACGGGTTCACGGCTGTTTGTGACGGAACGGCTTAGGGCTGGGACGAATGGTGGTCGTCAATTTTGTTTAACACACCTTTGGTTACGGTGAATCGTTCGCCACGCCAGACGATTGTGTTGCTTGCGAAACCTGCGGCCCAGAGCCCGAGCGCGGTGAGGTCGCGCAGAGGGAGCAGCCAGAGACCAGGCAGCACGTAATGATCGGCGAGGACCTCGGCGCCCACCATCATGGCGAGTGTGAGGCGCAGGAAGAAACTCAATGCGAGGAGCCACAGGCTAAGTGGGCTGAGGCCGCTGGCCAGCCCGTTCAGAATTGCCCATGCCAGACCGTGCGTGAAGACAAGACCGGCGTAGCCCTTTGGCCGCGCGTCGCGCACGGTTCTGAGCCAGCGTAACTGGTGATCGGCGAAGCCTCGCCAGGTATAGGCGGGGGTGCTGGTTTCAACCACCTCCGCACTGAGGGCCACGGTGTAGCCGGCCTGCGCGATGCGTGCGCCGAGTTCGTAGTCGTCGGCAAGATGGTTGACGAGCGCTTCGAAGCCGCCGATGCGGTTGAGGGCTTCGCGGCGCACGGCAAGCGTGGAGCCGAGGCCATAGCGCATTCCGCCTTCGATCATTCTGGAGAGCAGCACGCTGGGTTGAAAGTCGGTGGCGATGCCCAATGCTTCAAAGCGCGAAAACAACGTGCGGTGCGCGTGGCCGCGGTAGAGGGCGGTCACCAATCCCACTGGATGCGGATTGTGGGGGCCCATCGTTGGAGGTTGGGAAAACGCAATCATCACGCATTGGAGATAATGCGGGCCGACGGTGATGTCGGAATCGCCGATGAGCAGGAATTCGTGTTGCGCATGAGGAACGAGTTGGGCGAGGGTGCTGACCTTGCCGTTGGCGCCGAGGCGCTGCGGGCACTCGATGAGGCGAATGGTGCGATCGGGAAACTCCTGCTGCAACTGCCGGACGGCTGCGACGGCGGGGTCGTCGAGTGTGGAGACGCCGAAGAGGAGCTCGTAGGTGCCGGCGTAGTTCTGGCGGCAATGGCTGCGAAAGGAATCGAGCATGCCGGTGTCGATGCCCTTGAGGGATTTGAGAATGCTGATGCTGGGCGCGAAGGGTGGGAGCGGGGTGCGGCGCGCGGCGAGAAAGACGCGGGCCGCTACGATGGCGGCCAGAAAATAACCCATCCCTGCCACGGCCATCGCCGTCGTCACCACTTCCACGGCCAGGGCCAGAGCGTGCTGTGTCATTGGGGCTAGTTTAGCGGATAACGCTAGCGCGTAGTTCAAAGTTCAAAGTTCGCAGTTCATAGTTTAAAGACTCTCGCACTCGCAGATCACCGTGAGCGAAGCCGCTCCCGGAAAACCCGGCAGCGTCGAGCTACCAACTGTGAACCAAGAACTACGGACTGTGAACTGCTTCATTCGTACCTGAGCGCTTCAATGGGGTCCAGGGATGCGGCTTTCCATGCGGGATAGATGCCGAAGAGGAGGCCGATGGCGCAGGAGACCGCGAAGGCGATGATGACCCAGGTTGCGGAAAGGGCCGCATGCAAAAAAGACACGGCAAAGTGCAAGATCAGGGTGAAGAGAGAGCCCGCGAGAATGCCCAACAGGCCGCCGACCGCGCAGAGCGTGACCGCTTCGAGCGTGAATTGCAGAAGGATGTTGCGTTTGGTTGCTCCGATGGCCTTGCGGATGCCGATTTCGCGGGTGCGTTCCGTGACTGACACGAGCATGATGTTCATGACGCCGACGCCACCGACCATAAGGCCGACGCATGAAACGGCAACCATGAAGAGAAAGAGGCCGCCGGTGAGCTGATTCCAGAGACGTGTGAGGGTGTCGGGGCCGAAGATGGCGAAGTTGTCTTCCTGTTGAGTGCGCAAACCCCGGCGGACGCGAAGAAGCTCGCGAATCTCTTCCGTCACGAGTTCCTTGTTGGCGGGATTGTCATATTTGACGGTGATCCAGAAGTCCTTGATCTCCGGATGGATTTTGTGGAAGGCGCCAAGCGGGAAGTAGGCGGAGTTATCTTGCGTGTTGCGTCCGGTTCCGAAGGGCTGTGGTTGCTTATCGAGCACGCCGATGACGGTAAAGACATCGCCTCCGCTTTCGATATCCTTGCCGATGGGCGACCCGTCGGGGAAAAGGTCCTCCGCGGCGTCATGGCCGAGCACAACCACGCTGGCGTTGCGCTCTTCTTCCACCTCGGTCCACATGCGGCCTTCGATGAGTTCGATATCGTTAGTCCTTTTTACCTCGGACGTATCGCCATAGATGATCGTGTTCTGGATCTTGTGCGTACCGGCTTTCAGGGAGACATTGCCGATCCCCATTTGGAAATTCTGATAGGTGACAGCGGGATCGACGGCAACGACATGCGGCAGGACGCGCATAGCTACGCCGTCGTCATAGGAGAGTTGCTTGCGGTTGAGCTCCTCGGTGGTGAGGCGATGCCCCCAGGGGTCAAAACGAAAAACCCAGAGGTCGTTGGTTCCGAGGGTTTTTACGAATTGATCGATATTGCTGTTGAGTCCGTTGATAGCCGATGAAATCAGGATTACGGTCGCGATGCCGATGGAGATGCCGAGGACGGTCAGGCCGGAGCGCAGCTTGTTCTTGCGCAGCGTTTCGAGCGCCATGTGGACGGATTCTTTTGAGTCACGAAGGCGCATATTTAGAGCTCCACAGCAGTTCTAAGTTCAGAGTTCGTAGTTCTTAGTTCCGAGTTCTTAGTTCCTGAGTCTTGGGGTTTGAGAGATTCCAACAACCCAAAGAGCATCTTTCTTATTTCCTCCGATAGAGCTTCTGCTTCGCAGATTCTTTCCGGTCGTCCGAAGTTGAGAGCACGTGCAATTTCAAGTTGAGTTTGAACCTCACAATTCGAGCCGCGCGCTACGCCGACGAATTGTCGGAATTCACCTTTACTTGCTCTTCCCTGGCCTTCCGCAATGTTGCTTGGAATGGATACGACAGCTCGCCGAATCTGACTGGTGAGTCCAAACTGCTCTTCCCGAGGAAACTCCTGACTCAATCGATAAACGGCCACAGTCAGCTGCATTGCACCGTGCCAGACGGTCAGTTCTCTAAACGCTTGTCCCATAAAACGGAGCCTACTTTCTGCTGCAAATCCCCGAAAACTCTGAACTGCGAACTTATAACTTAGAACTATGAACTGCCTCTCTACAGTTCCGCGCGCAGTGCTGCGATGGGATCGAGTTGAGAGGCTTTGTGGGCCGGATAGACGCCGAAGAACAAACCGACCGCGGTGGCGACGAACAAGCCTACCAGGATGGACCAGATTGCCACTTCCGACGGAAAGGCGATAAGCACAGTAACGATTTTGGCCACGCCGATGCCAGCGACGACGCCGATGACGCCGCCTGCGAGAGACATGGTCGCGGACTCGATGAGGAATTGAAGGAGGATGTCTTTGCGGCGCGCGCCCAGCGCCTTGCGTACGCCGATCTCGCGCGTTCGCTCGGTCACCGACACGAGCATGATGTTCATGATGACGATGCCGCCGATGACCAGCGAGATGCCGGCGATGGCTACGACGACGGCGCCGAAGTTATCCAGAATTCTGCCGAGCATGTCGCCGAAGGTTGCGCTTGAATCGATGGAGAAGCTATCCGGCACGCCGGGCGCCAAGTGGCGACGTATGCGCATGATGGTGCGCAGCTCACCGGAAACTATATCCATGGCATCGGGGCCGCTTCCGGCATCGACGTAAATGTCCATGGTGGCGTGTGAGCCGTGGGACTGGAGAAAAGCGGTGAGAGGGATACCCACCCAGTTGTCCATGCTGGAACCCATCATTTTGCCCTGGCTTTCGGCAACGCCAATCACCGTGTAGGGAGCGCCGTCGATGCGAATCTCCTTGCCGAGCGGGTCGCCAGGACCGAGCACGTTCTCGACAACGTCTGCGCCTACGATGGCGACGTGGGCACTGTGCTGATCCTCGATCTCGGTGAAGGAGCGGCCGATTTCAATGTTGAGATTGGACAGGGCGGGCATGGTCCAGGTGATTCCGCGGATGTTGGTATCAGTAGAGGACCTGGTCTGGTAGACGATCCTGCCGACTGTGGCGCGGTCTGCGCCTACGGACAGGCAGGACTTGCACTCAGAAAGAATGGCCCTATAGTCGTCGTAGGTAACGTCCTTCCGCTTCTGGAAGTCCAGGTACTCATCGATGGTCATGAAGGTTTGCGGCATTTTCCGGATGGTGATCACGCTGGCGCCGTAGGTATTAATCTTTGCGGTCACAAATTGCTTTGCGCCGTTGGTGAGCGTGACAACCATGATGACGGAGGCGACGCCGATGACGACGCCGAGCAGCGTGAGGATGCTGCGCAGCTTATTGGCCCAGAGAGATTGCAGCGCGAGCTTGACGGCTTCAATCAGTTCCATGAGTCAGCTTTCCCCTGCGATACAAAGAACGCTTGAGCGGCCTGGAATGAGGAAACTGTGCCTGGGGAAATTGGAGCAGTTCTTCTAAAAAACGAAGCGCCGGGGCGGATTCCCCGGGCCCTCTTGCGAACGGGTAGGGCAGGCCGGAAACTGCCGTTTCGCAACCTTTCATGACCCTGAGCAAGCGGGCCGGGGGATTGACCTATGGTCATTGTTCGATTTCCGGTTCATCTATTCATACCGCAAAGCTTCAATCGGGTCCAGATTTGCTGCTTTCCATGCGGGATAAATGCCGAAAATCAGCCCGATTGCGCAGGAGACGCAGAAGCCGATCAGCACCCACACGATTGAAAGCGTTGCGGGCAGGCCGATGGGCAGAAAGTAGACGATCCATGTGAATATTGCGCCCAGCAAAAGGCCGATGATGCCGCCTACGGCGGACAAAGTGACGGCTTCGGTGGTGAACTGCGTGAGAAGGGCTCGCTTGGTGGCGCCGATGGCTTTGCGCACGCCGATTTCTCGGGTACGTTCAGTCACACTAACGAGCATGATGTTCATGACGCCGACACCGCCGACCATGAGGCCAACGCTGGACACGGCGATCATGAAGAGGACTAGGCCACCGGTGAGCTGGCCCCACAGCTTAGTGAGCGAGTCGGGGCCGAAGATTTCGAAGTTATCCGGAGACTCGACGCGCACCTTGCGGCGGATGCGCAGCACCTCGCGGATCTCTTCCCGGACGAGGGACTTGTTCTTTTGGTCGTCGTATTTGACGCCAATGTACATGTCCTTAATCTCTGGATACAGGTAATGAAAGGTGCCAAGCGGGAAAAAGACGCCATTGTCCGCGGGGTTCTTGCCGGAGCCGAAGGGTTGTTTGCGCTTGTCGACGACACCAATGACGGTGTAGAGGCCGGTAGCGACGTTCACATCCTTTCCGATAGGGTCTTCGGTGCCAAACAAGTCTTCGGCCGTGTCGTGGCCGAGGAGGCAAACGTGCGCGTGCCGCTGGTCCTCGCCGTCGGTCCAGAAGCGGCCTTCCTGCATGGCGAGTTCCGATGTCATTTCGAGCTCCGCGGTGGAACCAGCAATGAATGCACCGGAAACCTTTTTGCCGTTGTACTTCACGCTGACATCGCCGACGTGGAACTGCTGATTCACGTGCTCGTAGGTTCCATCGACTGCCACGACGTGCGGCAGGGTGCGGAGGGCGAAGACGTCATCGAGGTTCAACTTTTTGCGGGTAAGCATTTCCGTGGTGGGCCGGACGCCGATCAGGGGCATATGGAAGACCCAGATGACGTTCGATCCCATCGCGGTGACCCAGTCGGTGACGCGCTTATTCACCCCGTTAATCACGGAGGAGATGGTGATGACCGTGGTGACGCCGATGACGATGCCGAGGATGGTCAATCCGGAGCGCAGCTTGTTTGCCCTTAGCGTTTCGAGCGCCAGTATGACCGACTCACGGTTTTGCCCTTTTGCCATGGAAAGCAGCTTTCGGTAGTCAGTCGTCAGGTTTCAGCAGCCATTGAGCGGAAATCTGCCGATTTGCGCCCAATGTTAGTCCCGATTCTGGCTGTTTGCTGTGATCTCCGACAGCGACTGACGACTGAAAACTGACCTCTGAGAACTGCTTTCACTCGTAGCGCAGGGCTTCGATGGGGTCGAGATTGGCGGCTTTCCATGCGGGATAAATGCCGAAGAGGAGGCCGATGGCGCAGGAGACACCGAAACCGATGATGACCCACGTGGTGGAAACGGTGGCGGGCAGGCCGATGGGCAGAAAATAGATGATCCAGGTGAGTATGGCGCCAACCAGGATGCCGATAACGCCGCCGACGGCGCACAAGGTGACCGCCTCCGTGGTGAACTGGGTCATCAAGGTGCGCTTGGTAGCACCGATGGCTTTGCGTACGCCGATTTCACGGGTTCGCTCGGTCACGCTGACGAGCATGATATTCATGACGCCGACGCCGCCGACCATAAGGCCGACGCTGGAGACGGCGATCATGAAGAGGACGAGGCCGCCGGTGAGCTGACCCCAGAGCTTGGAGAGCGAATCGGGCCCGAAGATCTCGAAGTCGTCGGGGGCCTCGACGCGAACGTGGCGGCGGATGCGGAGCAGTTCGCGGATTTCTTCCTGAACCAGGGCTTTGTTCTTTGGGTCGTCGTATTTCACGCTGACCCACATGTCCTTGTCTTCTGGGTGCAGGTTGTGGAAGGTGCCGAAGGGGAAGATCACCATGTTGTCGTTCGGATTTTTGCCGCCGCCGAAGGGCTGCTTGCGCTTATCGATTACGCCAATCACGGTGTACATACCGGTCTCGATGTTGACTTCTTTGCCGACCGCGGACTGGTCGCCAAAGAGCTGTTCCCAGGTATCGTGCCCGAGGAGGACGACGTGCGCGGCGCGCTTGTCTTCATCGTCGGTGTAGAGGCGGCCTTCGCGCAGAGTAATGTCGGAGACTAACGAGAGTTGGGCGGTGGAACCTTGCAGGATGGTGCCGGCAACTTTTTTGCCCTGGTATTTGACGCTGACCGCACCGACGCGGAACTGGCCTACGTGCTGAAAGCCGCCATCAGCGGCCGCTACATGGGGGAGGGTGCGGAGGGCGATGACATCGTCAGCGGTGAGCTTTTTGCGCGCCAGCATCTCGGTGGTGGGGCGGACACCGATGACGGGCATGTGAAATACCCAAATCACGTTGGTGCCGAGGGAGCTGACCCAGTCGTTGACTCGATTGTTGAGGCCGTTGATGACCGACGAAATGGTGATGACGGTGGTGACGCCGATGACGATGCCGAGGACGGTCAAGCCGGAGCGCAGCTTGTTCGTCCTCAATGTATCGAGGGCCATCTTGATCGATTCGCGGGTTTGTCCTTGAGCCATGGTGTTGCTCCGCAACCGTTACGAGTTCTTGGTTCAGAGTTCTTAGTTCCGGGTTACCTCGTCTTAGCTCCTCTGAATCCTGAAAACGGGGAACTGTGAACTACGAACTAAGAACTGTGAACTGCTTTTCTCACATTTCCGCGCGCAACGCGACTACCGGGTCTAGTCTTGCGGCTTTGCTGGCGGGGTAGACACCGAAGAAGATGCCGACTGCGCCAGCTAGAACGAGTCCCAGGAAAATGGCCCATAGCGGGACTGCGGTGGGGAAGCCGACAACGATGGTGATCAGTTTGCCCACGGCGATGCCACCCAGAACGCCGATGGCTCCGCCGACCAGCGCTAGCGAGGCGCTCTCAATCAAAAACTGCATCAGCACGTCCCGCTGCTTGGCGCCGAGCGCTTTGCGCACACCGATTTCGCGGGTTCGCTCGGTGACCGAGACGAGCATGATGTTCATGATGACTACGCCGCCGACCACAAGAGCGATGGAAGCCAGACCGAGCACGACCCAGGCGAAGAGCGAACTGATCTGCTTCCAGATGTCGAGAAAGGTGTCGTTGGTTTCGAGATCGAAATCGTCGGGCTTGCCAGGCGCGTTGTGGCGCCGGGTGCGCATCATGACGCGGACTGAGTCTTCGGCGCGCTCCATCTCCTGTGCGTTGCCGTTGGTGCGGGCGTAGATGTCGACCGAATCGTTGTACCCGTAAATCTGCTGATAGGTGGTGATAGGGATAGCGACCCAGTTGTCCTGCGACTGGCCAAGGGTCTTGCCTTGGCGGTCACCGACGCCAACGATGGTGTAGGGGATGCCGTCGACGCGGATCTCTTTGCCGATGGGGTCGCCGTCGCCGAGCAGATTGTCAACAATGTCGTAGCCCACGATGACGTTCTTGGTGGCGTGGTCCTCGTCTGCGGGAGTAAAGCCGCGGCCGAGAGCGATGTCGATGTTGTTGAGGGAGAGCATCGTCCACGTGTAGCCGCGCACGCTGGTGTTATTGCTGGAGTGGCCGTTGGCTACGACGTTGGTGGATTTGCTTAGCAGCGCGCCTACTTCGCTGCATTCGGTGCAGGCATCCTTGACGGCCTGGTAGTCCTCGATGCGGATGATCTTGCGTTTCTGGTAATTGAGATATTCCTCGGCGGTAAAGATCACACTCGGCATGCGGGTGACGGTGAAAACGTCGGCTCCGTAGCCGGAGAGCTTGGTGCTGACATATTTGTTGGCGCCGTTGACCAGAGTGATGACCATGATGACCGAGGCGACGCCCATGACCACGCCGATCAGCGTGAGGATGGACCGCAGCTTGTTGCCCCACAGGGACTGGAGCGCGAGTTTGAAGGCCTCAATCAGCTTCATGGTTTGGCTTTTGATCCCCAGCTTTCAGTGTACGCAAAGTTGCTCCGCCCGCCGTTGCTTTGGGACGAATGGGGGATGTCGTGCCGCCGGCAGCGAAGTCGGGGATGACTATCCTTCTTGACTGGGAATACGCGAATTGGGGAGCGGCGGTTCCCTGGGGTTGCGGAGATTGGGAGTGTTCCTGTCGATTCGAGGCGGTTGGGACGTGCAGAAAAGCGTCGCGAGCGGTCGCGTCGGGAGGGTATATTGGGTCGGTGCTTCCCTGGATTTGCCGCTCGGCCTTATGGGCGGACGGTGAGCCGGATCGCAGACGCAGGTACACTCGGACGCTGGCAAATTCTTTCCCTGGAGTGAATCGATGTTCCAAGTGAACCCGCGCAAGACGGTGTACGACGTATGTATCATCGGCTCCGGCGCGGGTGGCGGGACCGCCGCAAAGGTGCTGACCGAGGGCGGACTGAATGTAGTGATGCTGGAGGCTGGGCCGCGGCTCGATCCCGATCGGGATTTTAAGGAACACGTCTGGCCCTACCAGCTGGCGCATCGTGGCGCGGGGATTGGCGGATTGGGAAGCAACTTCGGCGAGTTTCTCGCGCCGAACGGCTTTTGGGAGATTGAGGGTGAGCCGTATACCGCGGCGCCGGGCTCCTCCTTTCGGTGGTTCCGGTCGCGGATCGAGGGTGGGCGCACGAATCATTGGGGGCGGATTGCGCTGCGGTTTGGGCCAGCGGACTTCAGGCCGCACTCCACCGATGGCATGGGCGACGACTGGCCGATTACCTACGAAGACCTTGCACCTTACTACGACAAGGTCGAGGCGTATATCGGCGTGTTCGGGTCGAAGGAGAATGTTCCCAATGCGCCGGATGGAGTTTTTCTGCCACCGCCGAAGCCGCGCTGCACTGAGACGTTGATCAAGAAGGCCTGCGATCGGCTGAACATTACGTGCATTCCATCGCGTATGGCGATCCTGACAAAGCCGCTGAATGGGCGCGATGCGTGCCACTATTGCGCGCAGTGCGGGCGTGGATGCAAATCGGCTTCGAACTTCAGTTCGAGCCAGGTGATGATTCCGCCCGCAGCTGCGACGGGGCGGCTGACGATGATTGCCAACGCCATGGCCCGCGAGATCGTGGTGGACGATAGCGGAAATGCGGAGGCCGTCTCCTATATCGATAAGACAACGAAGAGCGAACAGCGCGTGTATGCGAAAGCGGTTGTGGTGGCGGCGAGCGCGTGCGAGTCGGCGCGGCTGCTGCTGAATTCGCGGTCGGCAAGTTTTCCCAATGGGCTCGCGAACTCGTCGGGCGCGGTCGGGCGGTATTTGACCGATTCGGTCGGCAGCGATCTGGCGGGATATTTTCCGCAGCTTGAGAAGATGCCGGCGCACAACCACGATGGCGTGGGCGGCATGCACATGTACATGCCCTGGTGGCGTTTCGGAAAGCAGAACGAATTTCTGCGTGGCTACCACATTGAGTTTGGCGGCGGGCGCGATATGCCGGGTGTGGGCGGATTTGATGGGGTGTGCGAAGAGCACGAAGGCTACGGCGCGAGCCTGAAACAGAAGTGCCGCAGCTCCTATGGCACGTTTATCGGATTCAGTGGACGTGGCGAGATGATCCCGAATGACAAGTGTTTTTGCGAGCTCGACCCCGAGGTAAAGGATCAGTGGGGCATTCCTGTGCTCCGCTTCCATTGGCAGTGGAGCGAGAACGAGATCAAGATGGCTGCGGATATGCAGGCGACGTTCCGTTCGATTGTGGAGGCGGGAGGCGGTACGGTGATTGCGGGGACGCGGCGGCATCCAAAGCCGCAGGGCATGGCGAAGAACCCCGATATGCAGCACCCGGTGGGCAAGATTTCGCAGGGCGGCGAGATCATCCATGAGCTGGGTACGGTGCGCATGGGAGGCGATGCAAAGACCTCGGTGTTGAACGCGCATTGCCAGGCGCATGATGTGAAGAATCTGTTCGTGGCGGACGCGGCGCCGTTCGTCTCGAATCCCGACAAGAATCCGACGCTGACGATCATGGCGCTCGCGTGGAGGACATCAGAATATTTGTTGAACCAGGCGAAAAAGGGGGAGATCTAAACGACGATGGGCGCAAACTTTCTATCTCGACGCGCGGTGTTGAAGTCGCTGGGCATGGGAGCCGTGGCGGGCTCGGTATTGCGCGTGATTCCGCTGGAGGCTGCGGCTTACGCGCACAGCGTGATCGATGCAGAGAAGGCCGATGCGGGTGTGTATGCGCCGAAGTTTTTCGATGCGCATGGTTACAAGACGCTGCAGTCGTTGTGCGAGACGATTTTTCCTGCTGATGCGGATTCGGGCGGCGCAGGGGAGGCGGGTGCTCCAGAATTCATTGATCTCGTTACGAGCGAGAATGCGGAATTCCAGGAGAAACTGGGCGGCGGGTTGAAGGGGCTGGATGCAACTTGCGCGAGCCGCTATGGGAAGGCGTATCTGGAGTGCGCGGCGGGACAGCAGAAGGAGATACTCGACCTGATTGCTTATCGGAAAAGCGCGGAGGCGGACGCAGGACTTACGCAGGGTGTGGAGTTTTTCTCGCTGTTGCGGAACCTGACTGCGGACGGATTTTTCACGAGCAAGATTGGGATCAAGTATCTGGGGTACAAGGGGAACACATTTGTGCCGGAGTTTCCGGGGTGTCCGCCGGTGCCGGGGCTGGAAGCGTGAGATGGTGCTGTTCATGGCGCATTAACTTTGCAGGAGCGAATCGCACCAACGAGTTGTCCGGTACAGAGGCAAAAATGAGGGAGTGCCTTTGTGTCTGCGCCTTCGATCGCTACAATAGGCACTCCCTGACCGGCCCTCGTTGCCGGAAGAAGTGTACTTACGAAGTCGCGGTGAGAGGCGTGCCACGGAACTTGTTGAGGGGCTTTGCAGGAACTGCGTGTTTTCCGAACGCGCGTTGAGTTGGAGTCCGGTCGCTTGGCTCGTCGCCGACTTTGAAGGCTCCCACCAAAGCGCTGAGTTCATTTGCCAAATGAGAAAGTTCCTCGCTGGCGTCGACGGACTGCTGCGAGCTGGAGGCCGTCCGCTCCACGCTTGCCGTGATTTCACCCATGGTGTTGACCACGGACTGGGTTGAATAGGACTGTTCTGTCGCGGCGGCTGCGATCTGAGTGACCATCTTCTGCACAGAGACAGAGCCGCTGATGATGCTGGTGAGCGCTTCTCCCGCGGAATTGGCCGATGCTTCACCACTCTTGACCTGCTCCATGCTGGAGCGCATGGCTTCGACGGCGATGTGAGTCCCGTCCTGAATGCCGCGGACCGTGGCGTCGATCTCTTTGGTTGCAGCGCTCGTGCGTTCAGCCAGGCGGCGTATTTCTCCGGCTACCACCGCAAAGCCGCGCCCATGTTCGCCGGCACGCGCCGCTTCGATTGAGGCGTTCAGAGCCAGCAGGTTGGTCTGGTCCGCGATCTCGTTAATGACGCTGACGATTTTTCCGATCGCGTCGCTGGAGCGGCCCAGCTCCTCGATGCGCGTAGAAGTCTGTTGGTTGGCGGTGAGAAGCTCCTGGATGGCCTTGACCGTGGTTTGGACGGTATGGCCGCCGGATACTGCGCTTTCCTCGGCCTTGCGCGCGTCTTCAGCGGCCCGTTGTGTGGTTTGGCTGATCTCGTTGACGGCCGTCGACATTTCATTCATGGTCACGCTGATACGCGCCGACTGCTCCTGCTGCTGTTTGGCCTGCGAGGCAGTATCCTGGGCTGTTTGCGCCAGCTCGGTGGCGGCGGAGCCGAGCGTTTGCGCGTGAATGCTGACGCGGCGGACGATGTCTTCGATGCGGCCGATGAAGTCGTTGAACCACACGCCGACTTCGTCGATTTCGTTGTTGCCGTGGACCTCGATGCGGTGGGTCAGGTCGCCTTCTCCCTGGGCGATATCGCGAAGGCGCAACGCCAGCGCACGCAGAGGCAGCACCACTTTGGACTGGGTGACCCACCAGGCCGCGCCGCATACGAGCACGACGAAGCCGAGCATCGCGATGCCGGTGATGCGAGTGCGCAACGAATAGGCATCCACGGTGTCCAGCTCTTTTTGGAAATTGCCGGCAATCACTTTGTCGAAAGAGGTCATCGCTTCGGAGAGCGATTTATTATCTTTGCCCAGCGCACCCACCTGGGCCATCAGGTCCTCGGTGGGACCGTCCTTGGCGGCGAGAATGGCCGCATAAGTCTCGCGATCGCGCGAGCGAAGGGAGGAGAACTGCTCGAGCAGCGCGTCGGCCTGCTTTTCAAGATCGCCCATGCCACTCAGCGACTGCTTGACCTCGGTGAGTGCCGCAGCTGTGGCCTCGGCGTCCTTGTCGGCTTCAGTCAGGCTCTTCGTATCCTGAAGCACGACGGCGTCGCCGTAGTGTTTCTTCATGCGCTCGAAGGCCGACTCGGCCTCCTGCATGCGCAGGGCAGAAGGAAACAGGGAGGTTGAGATCTGCGACATCCGGCTATGCGTGGCCGTGGCCGAGTAGTTCACTACAGCCAGTATGATCAGATAGCCGAGCCCAAGAACCGCCACAATGCCGAGAATCCAGGTTTTGATCTTCAACTGTCGAAACATTGAGTCACCTTGTCGCCGGATATGCTGCCGGATTCATACAGCCTGGGGTCGGTTGATGGGTTAGGTTAGGCCACGCGCATCCCCCAGGGGATGCGCGGCCGGTTTCATATTTACTTAACTTCCAGCGTCTTGACGCCTTCGGTGCTTGCCGCGCCGCCCACATAGCCGATCGCGCCCCTGGTCTTTGCGACGTAGGACACCACCTCGGCATCGTTCGCAACCGACTTCGGCATCGAAGCCTTTCCGGTAAACACCAGGCTGCGGTAAAAGGCTTGCAGCGCGGAGTCGTTCTTCCCCAGATACGTCTTCAGGAACGCCTCGTGGGCTGCGCCACCCTTGGCAAGGACCGGCTCGACGTGGCTTCCGCCGAGGGAATCTTTGTCCAAGAGAAACACTGCCTGAAGATCCCCGGACGAAACGCTGCTCGCCGAGACGCTGTTATTGGCAATGACCTTGACATCCGCAGCCAGCGCGCACAGAGGCGCAATCAACAAGCTGCATGCGGTGGCCAAGAGAAAAGATGTGTTTTTCATTCTGGTCTCCTTGTCTCAAATTCCCGGCTCGCTTAGAAGTTGAAGCTGGCCTTCAGAACAACCATGTTCGTTTTCGGCTTAAGGCCATGTGGGTTCCACTGCGAATAGAATCCCTGCGCGGAATAGATGTCGCCGTAGCCGTCCATGACGTGGCCCTCGGCCTTCACTTCCCAATGGCTGTTCACGTCGTAGCGCGCGGTTCCCACCTCGTCGGTGATGTGGTTGCTGGCGGTGTTCTTCGGGTTGTTGGGATTGTCGATGTGCACGTTGGAGTGATAGACACCGACTTGAAGCTTCGGCGTGACGCGATAGGCCGCGGATGCAAACCACGCCTCAGTGCTCTGGTTTAACGTGTAGGGTTTTGAGCCAAAGAGCTTGGCCCCGATTGCCAAATCCTCTTCCGTGCTCCGGTACTCGCTGCTGAATTCCCACTTGCCCCGGTTGAAGTCTCCGTATCCAACCCAGACGCGGTCCGGTATGGTGTCGATGGTGTAAGAAGCTCCCGCGAACCCCCCACTGATCCACTTGCCGGCCCGGTGCACGGTCAGGTTGGTCCACGATGAGCCCAGCATCAAGCCCTTGACCGGTGTCGTCCACTTCAGATCCCACCCCTCCGTGCGGCCGCTGATCGACTGGATGTTGAACCCATTGGCGAGCGAGTAGTAGTAGTAGCCTTCGCGGCTGTCGAAAGACCGTAATCCGGCATAGGCCGTATAGTCCAGCTTTCTTCAGCGGGATCCGTCCATACAAATCGCCGCCGGTGTGCGCGATGAATGTGGTGCGCAGGTCGGTCGGGTAGATACTCTGCGGCAACAATGCCCATGTATGCAGGAATTCCATGTCCTGGGTATCGTTGTAGAGCCCCAGAGCCGTCTTCACTTTGCCGGCGCGCATGCCGACCCAGGGGGCAATCTTGTAGTCGCCATAGGCCCAGTCAAGTTGTGGCTTGAAATCGTCCAGGCTGCCGATCTTGCGCGTGTAGCCCTGCCCGTCGATGCGGAACTTGTCCGAGATCGGCATGGAGAGATTTAGAGCACCCTCTGTGAATGCCGGGCTGCCGTGGCTCGTGTTCATGGTAAGGAAATTGTTCTGGTTCGAATAGCCATAGCCCTGCGAGGCGAATCCGTGGACCTGCACTGGGCGATTGCCTATGTTGAAGTCCTGCGCGTGCAGGGCCGTGGTGAGTGAAAGAGCCGCGAGCGCTGCCGCGGCCATGAATCTGCCGATCACTAGCCTCATTGTTTGTCTCCTTCGATGAAATGGAGTGCAACGGCTCCTGTGCGGGCTAAGTCAACCGATTCTCGACGTGTTGTACGGTTGCAACGCAGGTCTGACTAACATGGCGACCCGTCGCCCAGAGGCTCGTGGTAGTGAACACTCGCTTTTGTTATCGGCGGCCACAGATAGGGCTTTAGTTCATTCGCTATTCGAAGGACGGAAGGCCGCGATGTCGCAGAAAGAACTCGCTCATCTGAGTTTGTGGAGTGCGGGACGGGCTTTGCGGCTTGGCGGAGGCAGGAAGAAGGTTGGCGCTCATGCCGATGTTAGATTCGCGGATGCGGACTAGAACGTGGTGGTGAGGCGCAGCATGGCGCTGCGGCCGGGGCCTATGGCGTTACCGGAAAACAATCCACCGAAGTCGATCACGTCGAGAATATTGGTAAGATTCTCCCCGTCGGCCTGGACGCGCATGGTCATGCGATCGGAGTGGTAGACGTCCGCGCCGGCAGATGCATTGATCTGGAACGATGGGTCAATGCGGCCGCGCGCGAAGTTGATGTGGTTGAGAACCTGTTGTCCGTATTCGGCGAGCACGGTGGATGGCTCGCCATCGAATTGAAAAGGCAGGCCAGTGTCGTATTGCAGACCGCCGGCAAACCATAAGCGTGTTGTGGCCTGATAGCGCAGGCGACCGCGTACGGTGTTGCGCTGGTCCTGCGAATCGGGGAAATGCCCGGTGAGTTGCTGCTCGGCCTGCGTGGCGTTGTCGCCGAGAAAGAGGCCGCCGGTGACGGGGTTCCACGCGTTGCCTACTTGATAGGAATAGCTGAGGAAGCCGGAGAATCGTTTGCCGGCGGGAAGATCGAGCTTGCCTTCCGCTCCGTAGACGATGGCTTTGCGGAAGGCGATGGGGAAGCTGATGGTGGTGTTGTCGATTTGATCGTCGTCGGCATAGTTGTTCACGAAGCGGCGGAAGTAATTGATGTCGAGCCGAACTTTTCCGTTGAAAGCCTTGGTGAGGCCGCCCTCGTAGTAATCGCCCTGCGATGGCTGGACGGGGAGGCGCAGGAAGACGGCCGGATCGAGCGACTCGATCTGCGCTGAACTTGAGAGCAGGAGATTCTGCGACGTTGGGGTTTGAAAGACGCGATCGTAGGAGAAGTGCAGAATCAAGTCCGCGGAGGGGAGGTAGCGGGCGATGGAAAAGCGCGGCTGAACGGCTTGTTTGTTGAGCAGGAGTTGGTAGTGGTCCCAGCGAAGTCCTGCGCCGATGGTCCAGTTTTTGAACCGTAGCAGGTCCTGCACAAAGGCGGATTGTTCGAGGTCGGGGCGCTCGCCGGCGAAGGCGAAGGTGGACGGTGTATCCGCGTCGAACTGGGTTGGATCGGTGATGAGGTAGCTGAAGTCTTCATGCAGGAAAGTGTTGTCGGTTTCCACGCCGATCTTCCACTCGCCAGGGCCGTGGTCAGTGGTGAGGCTTGCCTTGACGTATCCTTCGCGAAAACCGTTGTGCTGAAAGACCTCGATCGGTGTTGACTGGGGGTTTGACATGAAGTCGTTGGAGTTGTCGCGAACCATGCTGCGGAAGTCGGCGAGCGTCAGGGAAGAGAAGATGTGTTCGTACGAAGCGAAGCCCATCGTTTCGACATTGTCCGCAGTCTGTCGCTGGCCGGCGGCCTGTTGCACCTGTTCGTTGGGCAGGTCGTAGCGGGAGATTTCGTGGCGAAGGTTCAATCCGAAGCGGTCGTTGGGAGTGAAGTCGCGCTCGTAGCGAATGGAAAAGTCGCCGTTGGTGCCGGTGTTGGAGTAGTTTTGCGGAACCACGGGATTGAGGTAGTGGTCGGTGCGGCTTCCGCTGGCACTGGCGCCGAGGGTGTTTTTGTCCCAGGTGTATTGGCCTCCGGCGAACCCGGAAGCGGTGTCGTAGCTTCCGCCGGCGGCCACGAGGTCGCCATGAAAACCGGGCTGCTGATTTTGAAATGTGTTGAGCTCGATGACACCGCCCATTTTGCGTCCGTACTCGGCAGGGATGCCCGCGGTGTAAATGCTCATGGACTGCACATCGTCCGCTTCGATTTCAGGACCGAAGCTGGGGGAGCGATTGTCGGTGAGAGGAATGCCGTCGACGACGATCTGGGTTTGATATTCGGAGCCGCGGGGGTGCAGAACGGCGTTGCCTTCATAGAGCCATCCGGGCTGCGAATTGACCAGATCCTGCAAGGATCGGCCGGGAATGGAACCGAGGCGATGTTGAATGACGTCCGATCCGATGTGATTGACGGATCCGGGCTGGCTGGGATCGATCAGTGTGTTTTCAGAATTGACGGCAATCGCCTGGGTGACCGTGGCGAGCTTGAGTTGGACGGCGTGGCGTATCGGGATGGAGGAAGCGATCGTAATGGTTTCAGTAGCGGGCGCAAACCCGGTTTGTTCGATTGCCAAAGTGTAGAAGCCGAAGGGAAGCCGCTGGAGGACGAGGTTGCCCTGATTGTCTGTTTGCAGAACGGCGCGATACTGATTCGCCTGGCTGGAGACATGGACGGCTGTCTTGATGCCGAGGCCAGAAGGGTCGGTGACTTTCAGCTTCAGCTCCCCACTGTTACTCTGGCCCAGGAGGGGCAAGGCGCAGAACAAAAGAAGAAGTGCAAGTTTCTTCATCGACCCTCGCAGACACACAATAGAGAGACGAAAGAACCGATGGATTGTGCGGCGACTTCAAGGACGGCAAAACTGTTGGGGGCTCCAAAACCAACAGGATAGGGAGTTTCTGCATCTGAATCCATGTCGGCATCACAAGAGTGGTTCCGCCGTGGGCATAGCGATTTCCCGGCCTGATGCAAGGCGACCTTTTCTTGAGGAAGGGGCCGCCGGGCGACCGTGCATTTTTGACACAGTAACTGCGAAACCACTCGATACCGGTGGGATTGAAAGGAAGAAAAAACATGTCCAAGCAGAACGACCAAGAGCAGAATCACACTATTGAGGATCTGATCAAAGCTCTGAATGAAGATCTCTCGCGCGAGTATCAAGCAATCATCGCCTACACCGTTTATAGCAACGTTCTGAGCGGAGCCCAGTGGATGCAGATCGCCGGGGAACTGAAGCTGCATGCGGCTGAGGAGTTGCAGCATGCGCTCATTATCGCCGACCAGATCGATTATCTGGGAGGGATGCCGACTGCGACTCCGAAGGAAGTGAAGCTTTCAAAGAAGCCGGAAGAGATGCTTCGCTTCGATCTCGACAACGAGACCGAAACCATTCGCAATTATCGAGAGCGTGTGAAGCAGGCTGAAGTGCTGGGCCACTATGCGCTTGCCGAGCAACTCCGCAAAATCATTTCCCAGGAGCAGGAGCACCAGCACGACCTGGCAACCGCTCTTGGGATCGACGTTCCCAACGTTCTTCCCCAGGGCGCGTAAGCCATTTCATGGAAAGAGAAACCGCAGCGCTGTGATAGATATTGAAGACCCTCCTTTGAGCAGCTCGGGGTTTTCAAATCGTTGATCGGCGCTATGCGGATTCGATCTCAGCAACGTTTCTGGCGGCCTGATGGCTTTGCCCAAATGCGGGCCTGGGGGATCGCGTGCCTGGCCTTGATTTTGCCTGGCTTTCCCGGCCCGCATGCTGCTGCGCAGTTGCGGCCGCTTCCAGAAGCGACGAGCGTCTGTCCGATGCCGGGGATGGCGCCGGACTCGGAACGAAGCTTTACCGATGCGGACCTTCTGGCTTCATATAACTCCCAAGCTGAGTTGATTCAAACTGTGCAAGCGTCTGTCGTGGTGCGCGCGAAGGGTGGTCCACAGTTCGGCAGCAAGGTGCGGGATTCGCGGCCTTCGCCGGCGATCCTCACATTTCGGGCGCCCGCCTCGCTGCGCATGACGGGAGTGGTTCCCTTTTCAGCGAGGCGTACGTTCGATATTGCCAGCGACGGCCGGGAGTTTCGGCTGCTTGTACCGGACGGGAAGATCATGCGGTTCTTTGTGGGGCCGGTAGATGCGCCGCCGGTTTCATCGAATCCTCGAGAGAACCTGAGACCACAGCCCATTGTCGATGCGCTGCACTGGTTTCAGGCTAGGCTTGTGAGTGCAGGCGCCCCTGGCGGGAGCGAGACCGGCGATGTTCGAGCGCTCAATGTAGTTTTGCTCGGTCCGCGCGAAGAGAGCCGGAAGACGGCGCGCCTTGAGTTCGATTTGCGCGGTGGCACGGTTTCGAAGGTCGATATCTTCGACGATGCGCAAAAGGTAGTTACTGAACTGCATTACAGTAACTGGCAGCAGGTGCCAGTGAGCGGAAAACCAGGTAACTCGATCTGTTTTCCAAAACAAGTACTCGTGAATCAACAGGCGCAGAATCTGCAACTCGAGATCAAGACGATGTCTGCCGAACTCAATGGAGTGCTAGCTCCCACGCAGTTTCAGCTCACTCCGCCCCGCGGCATTCCAGTAACTCGAGTAACTCGATCTACGGGCGGAAGTCATCCCTGAGAAACTCTGTAACTCTGGTTGACACGCATCGGAATCGACGCTACGATTTGTTAAATTTTCGACTTCGCAGCTCTTCCCCAGCGTCTGCGCAGTTCTTTGCATTGTTGGGCTCAGTTGGGTGTTCCCCACCACTCGAATCTTCCTCCTCTTGTAGTTCGTGCAGTCCATCGACTGACACGCTCGGAACCTGACTGCCGGTTCAGATAGGCTGCAGGAGGTCCGCGACATTTTCGGGATTATGCGCGGCTGCGTCTGCCTGCGGCCGGAATCGAGTGCCTTCATGAATACACGATGGATTTCAGGATGGTTGATTGCGGCTGCGCTGTGTGTTGCGACGCGGGAGATGGGGAAGAACGATGCAACTGCGCCGCTGAAAGCGACCGCGAAACCGACGCAGACTGCCGCGAAAGGTGCGGCATTGGAGCTTGCCCATCACGGATTGCCCGTTAGGCGAATGGCGGCTTTGTCGGCCCACGAGCAGGAGAGCCGGTATTTAGGGCTGCCGCTGGATTTTGAGAAAAATCGCGGACAGGCGTCGGCGGAATATGCATTTGTGGCACATGGACCTTCGTATGCTCTGGGGATTTCGTCGTCGGGTTTGGCGTTGTCTCTTCATCGACCAGCTGCCGAGAAAGATGAAAAATCAAACAAGGCTGACATCGATTCTCCTCCGCCGGTTGAGACGAGCAGCCTGCGCTTGAATCTCGTCGGGGCGAAGGACGGCACGGAGGTAAGTGGTATTGATCCGCAGCCTGGCCTGAGCAGCTACTTCATTGGTAATGACCCTTCGAAATGGAAGACGGCGGTTCCGCATTTCAATCGCGTGAAAATGGCCGAGCCTTACCCGGGGATTGACCTGGTTTTCTACGGAAACAGGCAGCAACTGGAGTATGACTTTGCGCTTGCACCGGGCGCCGATCCGAACCAGATTCGACTGCAGGCGAAGGGGGTGCGGTCTGTCGCGCTGGATGCGCAGGGCAACGCGATTCTGAAAACGGCGGCCGGCGACGTGGAACTGAAGCATCCGGTTGCTTATCAAGAGATCGGTGGTGCGCGCAGGCCAGTTGAGAGCGCATTTCAAATCGCGAAGGGCGACGTGCTGCGGATTGGCCTGGGCAACTACGACCGCACGCATCCACTTGTTATTGATCCCGTGCTAGAGTATTCGGTCGCATTCGGCGGCTCCAACGGGAATGAAGCGCTGGGTGTGGCAGTGGACACAACGGGTAACGCTTATGTGACGGGAAATACGTGTTCCACTGATTTTCCTTCGACAGCGGGAAATCTTCAGAACCTGACCTCGAATCCGGCATCCCTCGATTGCCAGGATGCTTTCGTGACCAAGCTTGACCCGACGGGATCTACGCTGATCTATTCCGATTTTATTGGCGGTGCGAGCACGGACGGGAACAGCACAGGATCGCATCTGACGATTGATGGTTCGGGGAATGTGTATCTAGCCGGGGCAACGAGGGCGACGGACTTTCCGACGGTTTCAAATATCGGGCCCTCAGCCTCAGTAGCCTGCTCGATTTTGGGTAAGGGCAGCATTTGTCCGGTGGGATTTGTTTTGAAGTTAAGTCCCGATGGTTCGCAGATTCTCTTCTCGAGTTTGCTGGGCGGCAATCAATCAAGCGGCGCGACCCAGGTGAAGTTGAACCCGGCGACGGGTGACCTAGTCGTGCTCGGAGACACGGATTCATCGAGTTTTCTGCCGGCTCCGAATACGCTGGAGACGACGTTTGCAGGCGGGAGTTGTGCGAACAGCGTTCCGTGCTTCAACAGCTTTCTGGTCGGTATGAATCCCGCGGACGGCAGCTTGCGCTACAGCACGTATATCGGCGGCGCGCAAAATGAATGGAGCCTTGGCCTGGCCTTCGATGCTTCCGGGAATATCTACGTCGACGGAATCGCACAGCCACCCTTCTCAAGCAGCGTCGGGCCGGTCACACACACCTATGCGCCGGCCGGAGGCGCAACGGCCTCGGGTACGAGCTTGTTTGTCGCGAAGTTGAACCTGGCGTCGAACCAACTTACGCCGGGATATCTCACGCTTGTGCAAGGTGATGCCAATACGGCTGGGAGCGCTCTTGCCGTTGACTCGACGGGGAACGCATATTTTACCGGTTCGACTGCGGCGTTGCACCTCGCGGTCACTCCGGGAGCGTTCCAGACCGCGAACAACATGAACTACAACACATTCCAGGATCAATGCTTGTGGGGGAAGATTCTGAGTCCGTATCTTCCCAGCGCGTGCGGAACGGGATTGGTGGGCAAGCTGGATGCGACGGGAGCACTGTCCTTCCTGACGTACCTGGGAGGGAGCGGCCAGGATGAAGGAGAAGGGATCGCGACCGACTCCGGCGGAAACATCTGGATCACCGGAGTCACATCTTCGACCGACTTTCCAGTTTCAAGCAACCACTATGACATGCAGGGCGGCTTCGGCACGCCTTTCCTGGCGGAGATGTCGAATAACGGGACTAGCCTGCCATTTGCTACGTTCATTGCCACGACTTTCGGCCAATCGACAGATATTGAAATCGACAGCAATAACAATGTGTATGTTGCGGGATTTGCGGGTTACGCGCCGTCGACTCCTGGAGTGTATCCGGACAATCCGCAGGTCTATATACCCGCTTTCATACAGAAGTGGGCGCCGGGAGTTGCGCCTTCGATCACCGCGTCCGCGACCACATTGAGTTTTGCGGAAATTGCGCTCGGCGCCAGCAGCGCGCCACAAACGGTGACGCTGCAGAACAACGGAACGGTTTCGATGCAGCTGGGCGTGCAGTTGGTGGCAACGTACCTGGGGCAAACGCCATCGGACTTTCCTGAGTCGACTACGTGCGGAAATTCACTTGCGGCGGGTGCGAGCTGCACGATCACGGTCGCCTTTGCGCCGGGGCCGTCTTCGCCATTTTGCATTGCACTGCCTGGTTGCGATGTGACGACGCGGAGCGCGAGCATCCTGGTGTCAAACAACGCTACCCAAGGTCCGTTTTACATTAGCCTCGGGGGGACCGCCGCGATCGGGCCTGCGATGAATGTTTCGCCGAATCCGGTCGTGTTTCCGGCGCAGCAGGCGGGGACGTCCAGTTCGCCTTTGCTTGTGCAGGTTGGAAGCACAGGCGATGCGCCGGTGGTATTCGGCATGCCCGTTCTCAGCGGGCCGAACGCTTCTGATTTCCAATTGACCTTGACGGGTGTTGGAGGTCCTGATTGCGTCAGCAACTCAGTGCAACCGGGCACCCTTTGCAATCTGGATGTGGTGTTCAGCCCTGCTGCGAATGAGACGGGAACGCGCACCGCGACGTTGGTCTTCACCGATACGGCGGGAGACAGTCCGCAGTCGGTGCCAGTATCGGGAATGGTTGCGACAGCCAACTTTATCAACATTTCGCCACTGACTTTGCAGTACGAATTTCCGGTTGCAATTGGGAACAACACGTTCTCAGGGCTCACTTTCCAAAATCCCTCGACGACGAATCCCGTGCAGGTGACGGGCTTGAGCATCACGGGCACAAATGCGGGCGACTTCAGCGCGGCTCCTGCCAGTTGCGGAAATAGCGGCGCGCTCCCAATGACGGTACCGGTGCTGACCAATCCTCCATCGAATTGCATTGTCGAGGTGACGTTCACTCCTGCCGCGGGGGCAAGCGGTTTGCGCACGGCGACGCTGACAGTGACAACGAATCCGGCGGCGACCGGGTTGCCGACCGTGACTCTCATCGGCGATGCAGTGACGAATTCACAGCCAGGGATGACCTTACTTGAGGTCCCGAATCCGCTGAACTTTGGTGCATTGCAAGTGGGCGAGACATCAAATGCGCAAAGTGTCCTGCTGTCCATCTCGAACTATCCGCCGATTCCCTGCGCCGGCGGAGCTTCCACGTGCGGTGCGCCGCTGATTATCAACTCCATCACGCCGGGAGTGAGCGACTACAGCATCGTACCCGGTGCGCCTGGATGCACAACGTTTCCGATTACGATCGGCATCGATGAGACCTGCACCTTCGACCTGGTTTTCAAGCCGACGGTGGGAGGCTTGCGGAACACGACGCTGACGATCCAGAGCAATGATCCGCAAAGCCCGGTGCAAGTGCCGGTCTATGGTAGCGGCATGTTGCTTCCGCTGGGAGAGGCGTTGCAATCGGCGCTTGATTTCGGAAATTCAGCGATTGGCGTTGCGAGTCCGCCAATGACGGCGACGCTGGAAAACGCGGGACAAAGCAACCTGACGATTTCGGGGGTGACTGTGACCCCGAATTTCGCGATCTCAGCGAATAGCTGTACGGGAATGCTGGCGCCGCAAGCTACGTGCACGATTTCGCTCACATTTACGCCGCCGTCGGCAGGGTTCTTCAGCGGAACTCTGACGATCGCGGATAACGATCCGATTGGCGGGCAGCAAATTGTGACGATGGCGGGTACGGGCGCTACTGGTCCGCAACTGCGGCTGACGCCGCCTACGCTTAACTTCGGAAATCAGCCGGTGAACACGTTGAGTGCGGCGCAAACCCTTACTCTGACCAGCACGGGCGATACGATGGTTACCTTCCCGGCCAACGCCCTTCGCAGCAGCGCCTATTTTGTTGTGGAGGGGACCACTTGTGGAGCATCGTTGCCGGAAGGATCGGCGTGCACAGCGAGCCTGCAGTACAAGCCAGTTGCCGTGAGCGGAATTTCTGACTATGGCACGTTGTTCATCACCGATAATGCAACGGGTAGTCCGCAGCCTGTGTACATGCAAGGCACGGCGGTTCAGAGTACGGGGACGGCGTCCACGACCACGCTCACTGCGTCGGCGAATCCATCGACGAGCGGGCAGTCGGTGACATTTACGGCAGTGGTTACCGGACCTGGTGGAAATACAACGGTTCCCACAGGAACGATTTCGTTCCTGGACGGAACGACCACGCTGGGTAGCGGCGCGTTGAATGGAGCCGGCCAGGCTACGTTCAGTACGTCATCGCTGAGCGCGGGTTCACACTCGATCACCGCGGTTTACGGTGGCGACGCGAATTTTGCGGGATCTACGTCCGCTGTTGTGACCCAGGTGGTGAACGGTGTCGGGTTGCCGGCTACAACTACGACCGTCACTTCGTCAGCGAATCCGTCGGCAACGGGACAGTCGGTGACGTTCACCGCTGTGGTCGCCGGGCCGAGCGGCAATGCGACGGCCCCCACGGGCACGGTTTCGTTCCTGGACGGGACGACGACCTTGGGAACCGGGTCTTTGAACGGGGGTGGGCAGGCGACCTACAGCACGTCGTCGCTGAGTGCAGGGTCGCACTCGATCACGGGAGTCTATGGAGGGGATGCGAATTTTGCGGGATCGACATCTGCGGTTCTGACGCAGACGGTCGGGGCGGCGAGCTTCACACTCGGTTTGAATCCGACGACGATGTCGGTAGCATCGGGCGGAACCGGTACGACGACCGTGACTGTGACGCCAGCGTCGGGATTCAACCAGCAGGTAAGCTTCGCGTGCTCGGGGCTGCCGGCCTTCAGCACATGCACGTTCGCTCCATCGACGGTAACACCGAGCGGAACGACCGCGGCGACAACGACGCTGACAGTTACTACCAACGTGTCGACGGCCGTGCTTACCCGTCCTGCGCCGTTCGAACGGCAGCGCTGGACGGTGGACTCGCGGGCGCTGCTGGCTTTGCTTCTGTTGGGACTGGGTGGGGTGGTGCGCTCGCGGCGTAACTGGAGGGAATGGCTGCTGGGATTGGTGGTGGTGGCTGCGCTGAGTCTATCGATCGCCGGGTGCGGCGGCGGCGGTAGTGGCGGGGGAGGGGGCGGTGGAGGAGGAGGTGGAGGTTCGACGACTCCTGCCGGTACCAGCACCGTGACTGTGAAGGCGACTGCGGGAACGCTCACGCAAACGACAACATTCACGCTCACGGTGCAGTGAAACCAGCAGCGTGGGTTCGTGGAGACGATGCGCTTGCACACAACAAGAAGGCTGCCCGATGGCAGCCTTCTTGCGTTTCGGAAGAGAATTGTGAGCTTCCCTAAGTTTTCCTCAAGAACACCTATATTGATTGATGGAGCAGGTCGGTCGAGAGGGCCTGCCATGTGTTCATTCGCAGGTTCGATGCACCTTTAGTCCGCGTATCGCGGAGAGAAGCATTATTCCGGTGTGACCCCAGGTCAATTTACGCAGTTCAAGTCTTGGCGCGCGCGGATGCTTACCGCGCTGATTCCGGCATTCTGTTTGCGTGCACGATATTCGTGCGACGTCGCTGAATTTCTGTAAGCTCGTGGAAAAGACTTCGACAATCGACGAAGAGAAGTGCTTCCCGAATTCATTGGCGGTAGAGGAACATCTATGAGCAGTCTTCTCGTTCGCGCTCAGAAGTTCATCGGGTTGAGCGCACTTTTCTTTTTGATTCTGGTTTTTCCGACCCATGCTGCGTCGAGCCAGGCGACTCGTCTTGCTTTCGGTCCCGCGGCCCAGAACGTACCGCTGGAGAGCTGCGCGGCTGTCCAGGTTGTAACAGAGAACAATTTGATGCAACCCACGGTGGTGAGTGCAGCAACCACGGTCGCCATTAGCGGCGGCAACGGGAACATCGGGTTTTATAGCGATGCCGCGTGCAGCGTGTCGAATGCAGGCGTAGTTATTGCTGCGGGCGAGCAAGCCGGAACTATCTTTTTCGCAGGTTCGAGGACGGGGGCGTACTTACTGTCTGTCAAGGCGTCGGGCTTCACGAGCGCGACACAGACAGAGACGATTTCTGCGGCTGCGTCTGCGCCCTGCGCGGGCAATCAAGAGGCTCCTACTACGGCTCCGGCGCAGGCGAGTGCTGCAGGATTCAAGACGCTGGTGTTTGACGATGAGTTCAATTCGACGAGCACTATCTCGCCGAATAACTCGGGAACTTACAACTAGTATACCTACAATCCCTACTCCACCTCGGCTGAACTGAATATGAGCGATATCTCAGTCAGCAGCGGATGCCTGACGATTTCGACAGATCTGAGCGGGTACAGCGATGGATTGTCGACGATTGACTCGTCGAATGCGACTTCCGGAGTTTTCCAGCACGGGTACTTTGAGGCGCGGATGCAGTTCTATCCGGCGGGGTGGACAGCAGGAGCATGGCCGGCGTTCTGGTCGTATGCGCTGGAGGGTTTGCAGGGAAAGAGTTCGTTTGCCGAGTTGGATTTTGTCGAGGCTTATCCGGGAGGACTTGGCGGGGCCACGCAAGGGGCCAATGGCGTGACGCTGCTGACGACCGTTCACCAATGGACGACGATCAACGGGAGCAACGTCAGTGTGCAGCAGCCGAACGATGTGCCGACGTTGCCGGCAAATTTCAATTACGATGCATTCCACATTTATGGATGCTTGTGGACCACGAACAGCGTCACCTGGTATGTCGATAATCAGCCAGTCATGACGGTAGCGACCGGGCCCGGAACGAATTTCAGTGCGTTAGAACAAGACCACATGTTTCTGGCTCTGGGAACGGGGACGAATTGGCCGGTCGTTTATGACTTCGTGCATGTCTGGCATTAGAAAGAGGTCTTATCGACTTAGGTCCTTGAGTTATTTTGCCCGCTCACTCTATTGGTTTATTCCGCCGAATCCAAGCACTGGGCCATCGACGCGCTCTTCCTTTTCCCGGTATTGTTTTCTGATCCAACGCTGATACTCGCGATCGGTGGCATTTGCGATCCAGAGCGGATTAGCCACGTACCATTCGACTGTTTTGCGGAGACCTGTTTCGAAGGTTTCTGCCGGTCTCCATCCGAGCTCGCTCTCGAGCTTGCGTGCGTCGATGGCATAGCGGCGATCATGTCCTGGACGGTCGGTCACGGTGGTCATCAACTGGCGGTGAGGTCTGAAACGCGATTCCGGTACGATGCGGTCGAGCAATGTGCAAACCTTCTCGACTACTTCCAGGTTCGTTCTCTGGTTGCCCCCTCCGATGTTATAAGTCTCCCCGATGCGTCCACGCTCGAGAACTGCCTGGAGTGCAGACGCATGGTCGGCGACATAGAGCCAATCGCGTACCTGCAGGCCATCGCCGTAGATGGGCAGCGATTTGCCCCGTAGGGCGTTGATGATCATGAGCGGGATCAGCTTTTCAGGAAATTGATAGGGCCCGTAATTATTGGAGCAGTTGGTGATGATGGCGGGGATCCCATAGGTGTGGACCCATGCGCGGACGAAGTGATCGCTCGCGGCTTTGGAGGCTGCGTAGGGCGAGTTCGGGGCGTAGGGTGTGTCTTCGTGAAATGCGGGGTCTTCCGGTCTGAGCGACCCGTAGACTTCGTCGGTGGAGACATGCAGAAAACGGAAGTCGTATTTCGCGGTTCTACCCAGTCCCTCGAAGTAAGCGTGCGTTGCTTCGAGAAGCGAGAAGGTCCCTTCGACATTGGCCCTGAGAAAATTTCTTGGCCCGGTAATGGACCTGTCCACGTGACTTTCCGCCGCGAAGTGGATCACCGCGGAGGGCCGGCGCTCCTCAAGAAGATTGCGGACGAGGTTTGTGTTACGGATATCTCCGCGCACAAGGGTGTAGCGGGGATTGCCGGAGAGCGAAGCTAAGTTCTCGACATTCCCGGCATAGGTCAACTTATCAAGGTTGATCACCGGACCGAGGCCTTGCTGCAGCCAGCTCAGAATAAAGTTCGAGCCGATGAAACCCGCTCCGCCTGTAACAAGGATCGTTCGCAGTGTGTGCAAAGTATTCTCCGTCGCCGCGAGATGAGGAACAATTAACCTGGCGGCGCTAGGCGTTGACCCGCCCAGGTAGCGGTTTTCCGCGCAAAGTTATGTCGGAGGCAAGGGCGGCGAAGTCGGCATCAGAAGCTTGTTCTTCGCGCAGCCTGCTGTCGAGGTGGTCAATGATCTGCTGATGGACTGAGGCGATGGACTGGCTCGCGTCGACCTTCACAATTCTTTGCGAGTCGCGGTCGGCGATTTCACGATAGCGCTTCTGTACGCGCTGAAAAAAAAGAAGGCTCTCAGCTTCGAAGCGCCCCTGATTCTCAGCTTTCACGATCCGATCGCGGACCCTTGCGCGACTGAGGCATTTTTCAAGGTCGGCGTCGAGCAGGATGGTCATCCAGGGATTTTGATTCTTTGCGAGCACCCTGTGCAAAGTGCGCACGGGGCCTGAACCTAGCATCCGACCACCTCCCTGATAGGCTTCGCTGGAATCTGTGAAGCGATCGCATAGCACCCAGCGCCCATTCTCGAGAGCAGGCAGGATCACCTCGTCCAAGAGCTGCGCGCGGCAAGCAAACATCAACGCGAGCTCTGCGTGAGGAGACACTTTTCTTCTTCGCGGGTCGAGAAGGATTCTCCGCACCTCTTCGCCGAGGACCGTTCCTCCCGGTTCGCGGGTGAGCAGTGTGTCGATGCCCCGCTCCGCCAATTCGGAAGCCAGGAGCTCAATCTGGGTACTCTTTCCCGTGCCATCAATGCCTTCGAAGGTGATAAATCGTCCTCGCATAATTGCGCTATTCATGATGGGAACCTTTCCTGAAAAGAAGGTGGGAATGCATGAAGCGATTGGAGCAACAAAGGGAAAAATGGGCAAGAGCGAATGCGCTAACTTTCAGGAGTCGAGACTTCGATCGCCGAAGAGATTCCTCGTTTTCCGGTCGCGGTGGCTGTTCCTGCGCCGTCGAAGACGTCGCGCCGCAGCAGGACCGACTTCATTGTTCTCCAAAGGATGACCCAGTCCGCACGCAGTGAAGCGGCGCGGATATAGGCGAGATCCATTTCGATTGTTTCCCTTTTAGTGAGGTAATCGCGCCCCGAGATTTTGGACAGACATGTGATGCCGGGCTTGACGGAAAGATATTCGGCTTTGTAGTCGCCATACAGGTCGAGCACATCCTGGATTTCGGGCCGGGGTCCGACCATGGTCATATCGCCAAGGAGGACATTCAGGAAATTAGGTAACTCGTCAATGCTGGTGCGGCGAATGAATGCTCCTACGCGGGTAATTCTGGGATCTTCGTCGTAATGAAAGCGGAAATCGAGGCCGCCGAAGCGGGCATAGTCATACAGGTGAGGGAAGCGTTGGCGTGCGTCGCGATACATACCGCGCAGTTTGAGAATGTGAAAGGGCTTGCCACCGAGGCCCACTCTTTTTTGCGGGAAGAAAGGATTCCCCTCTGACTCAAGGCGAACTGCGATGGCGGCCGCGAGCCAGAGGGGTGCGGTAAACAGAAGAAGGATCGATCCGACGACAATGTCGACAGTTCTCCTGAAGACTCGGTCGACGAGCCTGGTTGGTTTGATTGGATAGATGTAGGCGGATTTCATAGTCCTCCAATTCTGGGGGGTTATGCTGAGCCGGAAATCGGCGTCTGGCCATGGTCAAGCAAGGGAAGATCGTAGGGAAGACCGGTGGACCGGGAATCCATATGTGCCGCCGCTATTTCGGCGGACAGTGTAATTCTGTTGGCGACGAGGGGAGCGGTGAGGACATCTTCGACAAGCCAGCGACCGACTTCCTGGATACCGCGCTCGATGGAGATCAAGGGCTTCCATCCGAAAACAGATTTCGCCTTCTCGCAACTGAGCACGGAGGCGGGGACATCGCAGGCGCGGTCTGGCAAGCGCGTGATCTGGGGCATGACGCCGAACTCCGCGATCATGATGGCGAGCAATTCACTGATGCTGATACCCATTCCGCTGCTTGCGTTGAAGGTGCCAGTGAATGGCGATGTGGCGGCGGCATGAAAGAGACGAGCCAGATCGCGCACGTGGATGAAGTCGCGCACCACCTGGCCGGTTCCCCAGATTGTAATAGGCGTGTTGGTGAGCATCTTGCCTGCGAAAACCGAGATCACGCCCTGCACATGTTTCGGATCCTGCCGCGGGCCATAGGGATTGGCGATGCGAAGAACCACATATTGAAGTCCGTGCAGCTGGTGGTACAGCTGGAGGTATTTCTCGAAGGCCAATTTGACGATGCCGTAGGAGCAGATGGGATCCGTCGCGTCGTCTTCCTTGATGGGCAGATGTTTAGGAATGCCGTAGATGGTGCCGCCCGAAGAGGCGAAGACAAGCTTGGGCACCTTGTGGGCTACGCATGCGTCGAGGAGCGGAATTGACTCCATTAAATTCGCCCGAACGTCGAAGGGCTTGTCTGCGTTGGAGCTGCTGGGGACGGTGCTGGACGCCAGATGGATGACACAATCGAAGCCCATCGAAAGGGTCGCGTTCAATAAGGCGGTGTCGCCCAGCCTACCGGCGATGTAGGTGACGCGCGGCAATGGATTGCGGAATTTCTCCGGAGTCTGGCCGAGGATGACAACTTTCCATCCATGAGCCAGAAACTCGTCGGTGACATGCGAACCAACGAATCCGCATCCACCGATCAACAGAACGCTCTTTCCATTGAATTCAGTTCTCATGACATTGACCTCCAGAGTGGAGAACTCGATCCGCGAGGAACGGATGGAGAGGGGCCTGCGGATTGCCGCAGGCCTTGGATTGAAACGAGTGAACGATTTCTGTTAGGGGGAGGGGTGGGTGGTTTCGTAACAGGGCAGTTCAGGATGCGAGAGAGAGAACGGGCACACCTTGCTGAACAACGTTGCCTTCGATCCATGTGTAGGTGCGGCGCAGGCCTTCTTCGAGAGAGATTTGGGGTTCCCAGCCGAGGACCTGACGCAGGAGTGTGTTGTCGGAGTTGCGGCCGCGTACTCCCTGCGGGCCGGGCACGTGCTTTTTGTTGATGCGGATGCCCGCGATGTCGGAGATGATGTCGGCCAGTTGGTTGATGCTGAGCATGCGGTCTTGACCGAGGTTGAGAGGTTCGCGGAAATCCGAACGCATGAGGCGATAGATGCCTTCGACGCAGTCGTCGATGTAGCAGAAGGAGCGTGTCTGTTCGCCATCGCCCCAGATCTCGACGTCGCGGTTGCCCGTGAGTTTGGCGACGGCGATTTTGCGGCAGAGAGCGGCGGGGGATTTCTCGCGGCCGCCGGTCCAGGTGCCGAGTTCACCGAAGATATTGTGGAAGCGCACGATGCGGGTTTCGATGTGGTAGTCCTCGCGATAGTGCAGGCAAAGGCGCTCGGTGATGAGCTTTTCCCAACCGTAGGCATCCTGCGGATCGGCGGGGTAGGCATCGGACTCTTTCAGTGGGGTCACTTCAGTTTCGCGCTGCAGGTATTCGGGATAGATGCAGGCAGACGAGGTGTAGAGATAACGACGGACCCCGTTGCGCCGCGCAGCTTCCAGGGTGTGGAAATTGATCAGCGCATTGTTGTAGAGAATTTCGGCGTGGTGGTTTTGGATGAATCCCATCCCGCCCATGTCGGCAGCGAGTCCGTAGACCTCGTCGACGCCGCGAGTCGCCTGCAGGCAGTCGTCCCAACGACGAAGGTCGAGCTGCTCAAATTCATCCGCATCCACAGCCGTGTATTCGGGGAGCTTGAGATCGACGCCCCGAACCCAATAACCGCGCTCTTTCAAATAGGTGACGAGATGATGACCGATGAAGCCCCCCGCGCCAGTGACCAAAACTTTGACTTGTGACATGAAGTTCTCCTCTCAAATTAAAAGTTGTGTGGATTGCCTGCACGTGTATGCAGTTCGTACTACGACTGCCTGAGTGAATCTGCAATGACTGTCGGGGAGGCCGCGCGCGCGTTCTGGGGGTGAATTGTTGCGGGCTGTTGGAGAGCCGATTCAAATGCCGCGAGAAAATGGTCGCGGATGGATTCGATGGCAAATGTGCTCGAAGCATAGGCGCGGGCACGTGCGCCGGAGGTGGTGCGGAGTTCCGGGTCTCCGAGAAGACGAGTGGCGCCTGCCAGAAACGCGGGAACGGTTGGCGCAGTGGCCACGCCGGCTCCTGCACGCTCGATAATGCGACTCGTGAGGTTGTCTGGCGGGGCTGCGACGAGGGACGGGCGGCCGGCGCACATGTAGGCCAGAGTTTTTGATGGGACTGCGAAGGCTCCGCAGTCTTCATCGAGCAGAGTGATGAGCACGTCCGCGCTGGCCAGTACTTCGGCATGGCGCTCGTACGGCTGGAAGGGCAAGATGCGCAGGATCGCGGGGCAGTCCTGCTTCTTGAGCCAGTCGGCTCCGGCGCCTTGCGCGACGACGACGATAGCCACATCTTCTCGGCCTTGCAAATCGCGCGCCAGCTCAAGCAGAAGCTCAGGACGATGCTTCATCCCCAGGGTCCCGGAGTAGATGAGGCGCAGCTTGCTGCCGAGGCTCTGCTCGGCTGCCCAGGCAGTGTCTCGGTCCTGGGGCACGATTTCGTCGAGCGGCGACCAGTTTTCGATGACGGAGACTTTGCGGTCGTCGATTCCCCATTTCCGCAAGCGCTCAAGGAATTCAGGCGCGATGCAGACGATGGCGTCGCTCTGTTGCAAAAGGCTGCGCTCGAGGCGGGAGTAGATGCTGCCGGCGATTCCTGCGAATGGGATCCCCTTTTTGCGGAGGACGAATTCGATCGCCACGCTCAGCACATCCTGGAGCCAGAAAACGAAGCGGCCGCCGTTGCGGTGCGTGGCCTTGAGGAGCTGCTTTTGCGCATCAAGGGGAGTGTTCGCGGAGATGACGATGTTGGGCTGAAACTCTTCGACGCGCCGGCAGAGGGCCACCCCGTAGGCGTGATCTGCTTTGCGCCTGGAGAGCGCCGAATGCTGCTTGAAAGTGCCGGGGATGGTGACGGCCTCGATTTTGAGATGGTCAGCCATTTCGGCGTCTACGTCGGTGCGGCCTTTCGGAGTCTGGTAGGCGCCAAAGTAGGTGTGCAGAACTGTGTGCCCGTCGCGAGCGAGCGAACGGCTCAGCTGGAGCTGAAACGGGTGTCCTGCGTAATCGTTCACCAGGATGCGCATGTTTCTCCTTCATGACTAAGATTTGACCGGCCTGTATCGGCACGCCGGGGATGGCGGCCGAGGTTGAGAACTGTTGAGCACGAAGGGGAACGAAGGCCCTGGGCGTTTAAAGCGCTGAGCCGGGGATGACGAATTTAATTTCTTGCTGCCCGCGGGGGATCGAGCAGTTGTTAGCGAGCGCGTGATTGCTGCAACCGAAGCCAGCGATCGTATCCGGATTGCGCCGAGCGCACAAAGATTCGAGAATCCATGAGTAGTTGAAACGACGCCAGTCCGATGATTCCGATCGCCCAGAAGCCGAGGCTGCGCGCATAGCTTTCCATAGCGATTGCGGTGAAGACGCCGGAATGATTCTGCTGAACTGCGCTCCAGAGTGCTGCCAGCACAACGAGGCCGATGAAGGAACCTGTGAGGCCGCGAACGCCGATCTTCCAGGAGTCGGAGTGAGCTGCATCGAGACGACCAAGAAGAAAGGATGCCGATAAGAGAAGCTCCGCCAGTGCGAGCAGGACGAGATAGATATTCAACGAGTGCAGGAAGACCGCAGCTACTGCGAAGAGGCAGGAGTACAGGATGAATCCATATTGCCGGTGAGCGACGGCTGGAAGTCTTCCCATGCGGAACATCAAATTGACAACGATCTGGTACGAGTAGAACGGAGCGCTGAAGGCAAAGGATGCGAGTACGGCTTGAAACACGAAGCGATTCGAGTGTGTGAGCCAGATGGAGAGAACGCGCAGGTTATCGACTACGACCAGACCAGCGATTGCCGCGCCTAAGAATGTGCCGAGTTGCACGAAGCCAGCCAGGACGTTGTTGGCCAGTTCGGATCTTCTGGTGGATTGCAGCCGCAGATATTCAACCGAAGCGACGCGGGCCATTTGCTGGATGGTGGTGCGGGAAGCGCCGAAGACTGCGCGGAGAGCAACGAACGTGGTGATGACCTGGGGCGGCGCGATGGCCTGGAGAATGAGCACTGGAAAGCCAATGCGCATCCAGTTTGAAAGCGGTTCTGCTACCGTGTGCCTTGCCGTGGACAGCGCAGCGAAAGAGAGTCGCCGAGGGAGCGGATCGAACAATCCGAGAATACCGAGCCTTTTACAAAAGCGGCTTTGCAGCCCGATGCCGAGGATCGAAGTTGCCAGATACAGCGCGCCCAGGAATTGAGGCTGCGCGTGGAAGACCAGCAGTGCGGGAAGAGCGAGGCCAAGACGTAGAACCGCGAAAGTGAAGTAAGTGGATTCAGCGGTGCTGTAATGTCCGAGCGAATCGAGATAGACGATGCGAACGATCAACAGAGTTTCGATCGCGTAGGCCAGGGTGAGGCAGTCTTTCCAGAGGGTCTGCGCAAAGTTGGCATGAAACCAGGAATCCAAACCAGACCACAGGAGCAATAGCAGAGTGAGAGCGCATACCAGGACGCGGATCCATCCCCACACCTGCTGGAGCTGGGCTCCGGCAGCCTCGTCGCGATTCTTGACGAAGCGGAGTAGCTCGACGTGACTCGCGGTTCTCAGGCCCAGGTCGGCGAAGGTGGTCATGGTTGCCAGAGCGATGGCTGCGTACCAGGTGGCCGTTGTGGCAACTCCCCACTGGCGCAACTGGATGGGGAGGAGGACGACCTGATTCAGCAGCAGAACGAGTTGCGTGAGCACAGCGAACGAGAAAAAGCGGAAGAGTTGCGCCATGAAGTGGCGGCCTCCTTTCTGAGTCTGGGCTGACTCGGGTTGCGATTACGTCAGGTTTTGAATTCCCGCTAACGCGGGCGGAGCGGTTGCAGTTTGTGTTGTGACAGATTGCGGGGCGATTTGCGGGGCGGCGACACGGTTTGGTCGTAGATCGCGTGCGCGCCCGCAGAGCTTCTTGTTCAGGTAGCGCAACATCGGCTTCTCCACGTAGAGAAAGAGGTAGATGGAGGCGATGACCGCGACAGTAACGGCAAAAAGGCATCCGAAAGCGGTGGTGATGTGAAGCCAGGGCAGCCGTCGCGCCACGATGCGATCGAGAACCATTTCGAAATAGGCGTGAACGAGATAGAGCGTGTAACTGGCGTCGCCGATGAGGACGATGAAGGCGGCGCGCAGGTCATTGCCGCCGATGGCAAGCAGGCAACTGCAGCTGATGAGCAAGAAGCTTAACGGTCCATAGCGAACGACAAGAGGCAACGATGGAAAGAGGTTGAAGGATTCAATGACCGGAAGCAGAATGAGCGAGGATGCGACGATTCCGATCCACAGGTATTTGCCTTGTGCGCGCGCACGCTCTGGAAAAGCTGCTACGCAGGTGTAAGCCAACAACCCGAAGACGAACTCCAGAATCACGGGATTGGAATAGAAGCTGGCGATGGCGCTTGTTGAAGTGAAGAACGAGCCGACGCCCGCGATGCCGAGAATGAAGATTGACGCGATCAGGAGCGGCCGGCGCGGCGCGATCAAAATAGCCAAGCCGAGAAGCATGTAGAAATACATCTCGTAGTTGATTGTCCATCCGATGAAGAGCACGGGCTGAAACAGCCCATTCGACTTTTGGAAAGGGATGAACAAAAGGCTCTTAATCAGCTCGGATGGCACTGCGCGGGTTGCGTTGAGCAGATGGGGGAACCGGGCAGCAATGCAGAAAAGGAGAAGGGTCAAAGCCCAATACGAAGGAATGATGCGGATGAGCCGGCGGCGTACAAAGGCATGCCTGTCTGTAGCGCAGATGTGAGCCATGATGTAGCCGCTGAGAAGGAAGAACATGTGCACGCCAAAGACGCCGAATTTGTTGACGCCGGGCAAAGTGAAGCCGGTATGAAAAATGACAACCGGCAACGCGGCGTAGGCACGCAGCCCCTGGAGAATGTTGATGCGGACCGGCGGTTGTGACAAGGAAACACTCCTTATAGTTTTTGCGAGCGATGAACGATTGCACTCACCATGAGAGTTTGAGCTGGGAGTTCAATATCGATCTGGAAGCTGTGCTAGCTGCCGTTCAGCCCAAGCCGGCAATGGTTTCGCCTGCTGGTTCCCAGGAATTTTCTGCGAGAGATTCGCTGAGTTCGGCGCGATACGAATTGACAAGAGATGCGGCGATACCGAACGCCAGCCAGAAGGGCAGGAAATATGTGAGCGAAAAGGAGCAATACGAATAGAGAGTAGCGACCATGAGCAGCAGCGCAACCGAACGGCCGGGATAGTCGATCGGCATCGTCCATGCGCGTGCGGTAAAGCTGAACCATGGGATGAGGAAAAGCGTGGCGCCGAGGGATCCTCGTTCCATCATGAGCATGGCGTAATTGATGGTGGTGGAATCATTACCGCCCGACGTGGCTGCGGCGATGCTCGATATGCCGTGTCCCCAGATCGGAGAGTCGGAGATGATTTTCATGATTGCAGGGAGATGATCGACTCGGCCCGAATCCGCTCTGTCGTCAAAATGTACGGCCTGCACCACGCGTTCGGACAGATGATCGAACGCATCGGGCACGAGTGGTTTCATGAGAGCGATGGCAGCGACGACTGCGAGAAGACCGATTGCCATCTGCCGGATCATTTGCTTATTGAGAGGGTTGCTGATGAGAAAAACGATGAGCAGCAAGAAGGCGCCGAGGACCGCCGAGAGAGACTGAGAGAAAAGAATGCCGACGATTCCCAACACAAGAGCGATGTTTCTGAGTTTCCCGCTCTTCTGTGCCAAGCCGAGCGCGATCAGCCAGAGGCAAAAAACTCCGAGCTCCGATGGTTCGGAAAAGACCGAAGACGCGCGGGTGATCTCGTCCTTTTCCCAGCCACGCTGCAAACCGCCATCAATGTAGTACTGCTTATTCGTGATGGGCAAGAAGGCAAACGGAAGATGCGCCGCGCGGGCGACCATCTGGTACCCCCCGTAGGCTATGATGGGCACGCCGACACCGACCGCGGTGCTGGTCAGGGTTTTCAGGTGCTTTCGCCAGTCGATTGTGGCAACACCGCCGGCGAAGGCAATCGCCAGCGCCTGAAGCACTCCCTGAGAAAGAATATGCGAGACCTGGACATCTTCAATGAGAGCGACCAGGACAGCAAAGATAGCGGAGGCGATCGGCAATACCAAAAAGCCGGCGTGGTCGTTTTTCCAGCGGATACAAAAGGGAATGGAGGCGAAGAGGATGAGCGGGAAAGAGTAGCGCCCGACATCGAACAGAGTGAGGCCCTGGGTTGCCCACCCGAGCAAGAAGACAGTCAGTATGATGGCTACGCTCAACTCGTGATCTCCTTCATACGGCCTCGACGAGTCGAGACAATTGTTTCGCAGTGGCTTCTCTGGAGTGGTGGGTTTCGACCCAGGCTCTTCCGTTCTCCGCAATCTTTCTGAGACCTTCTGAGTCGGCGAGCACGTCCTTCAATCGGTCCTTCAGGAAGATATCCATATCCCAGTAGTGCTTTCCGGATGCGATGGGAACGCCCTCCACTCCATGGGCGGTGCTGATGAGGGTTCTTCCCGCAGCGAGGGATGTAAGTGTTTTGAGCTTGATGCCGCCGGTGCTTTTTTGAATGTTGAGCGCCAGGCGACCCTGACGGTACACGGCTGCGTCGTCGCCGACGGTGCCGGTATATGTGACTCCCGGTGCCTCGATGGCCTTTCCGTATAACGCCCCGGCGAAGGTGATCGCTGCATCAGGATCGACAGAGAGAATTCTTGGCCAATTGTCGCTCAGGAAGGACTCGAGATCGGACCAGCGGCGGTAATCCAACGTGCCGATGTGAATGAAGTGACGTGGCCGGCCTTCGCTGGTTGCAATCGAACGGTACCGTTCGAGGGGAATAGAGACGGACAAAACGTGGTTCCGGGAGCCGTAGAGCATCGCTAGCCGGTCGGCATCGGCCTGTGTGATTGCCCACACAGCATCGGCCTGAGCGAGAGAATCGCGCTCGAAGCGGCAGTAGCGCTCGGTGTCGAATTTCACGGCAATGCGCGATTGATATTTTGTTCGAGCCAACTGCTCGCGGCGGACATCGTGCATCACGTTGTGGGTGCGGACGACAATTTTGGCCGCGGGCACTGTCTCGCGAATGAGAGGGATGTACCCGGCCATTGAGACATCGTTGATGACTACGATTTTGGGTTGCCAATCGCGGAGAGCCTCTTTAATGCCGGCCATCGATTCCTTGGTGTAGAGACGCTCCGAAGAAGGCGGAATACGGCTCATGAGTCCGCGGATAAACCTCATCACGAAGGAGCCGCCGCTTACGCGGAAGTAGCGCGATTCGCAGACTGTGACGGCGGACGGCGTCTGCTGACCATAGAGGAATGTGACCACGCCGAGGCTCAGCTTGCTGTCGAGAATGGCTTGAATATCGCTGGCCATTGCCATGCGATGACCATCCGTTCGTTCAAACGGAGTGACTGGGCAAAGCACCGCGACATCGACCATGGCTCAACGCTCCTTTCAGATCCTTGAGGATCGTTTTGGATGACTTATTGCTCGCTGGTAAGCGGAATCTTGAATCCAGATTTGAGACCACATCGTCCTTGTTGAGGGTTTGTGCTTTCCCACCCTTTCGCCAAGAAGAAAGCGAAAGGATGGGGCACGGAAGTTGGTACATAAACGAGAGGTCACGGAACTAGACTGCTTCAAGCTCAATGTCAGCCGCGGCGATGCGGATGGAATGCTGAATTGCCGGAATGGCGATGGCGATGATTCTTGATCCCGCATCCGTGAGCAGAGTGCCTTCGAGCCCGGCGAGAACGCCGCTCCGCACTCTTACTCGTTGGCCGCGGCACAGCACGCCGGGAACTGCGGATGCATCGACACTGCTTTCACTCAGTCGACGCAGGTACTCGATGTGATCCTCAGGGATGGTGGGGAAGACACCGCCGAATCTCACGAATGAATGCACCCCGGCCGTCTCAACTGTGCGCAGCCGCAAGCGGCTGGTGAGCGCGATTTTGACAAAGACATATCCGGGAATCAGCGGCGTGGAAACGATTTTTGTTCGGTCGCTCCATTGACGTTTTCTTCGGGTGCACGGAAGGAAGGCATCCACTCCCTTGTTGGCGAGACGCAGCTGGACCTGGATTTCGCTGCCGACGTGCGCCTGGACGGCATACCAGCAGGGCTCGGCGTGCTGCGGATCTTCGGTCAGATACGGCCGCGCCGGATTCGCGCATTTTGGACGAAGCTTCGCCATTTGAGCCACAAGTGTGCCTCCTCTCAAAGAAATTTCGTCGGCAAATTGACTGCGAAAGGCCCAATGGGCGCTTCGGGGGAGCGCAGTTCCGAAACAAACCTAGATTCGGCGGTACAGACTGCTGGGAACAGGACATGACCAGTTATTGAGAACAGCACCCATGATCCTGACTCCCTGGGATTGAAGTGACTGAGCGACTGTATCCGCATCTCGACGAAGCGTAATGTTTGCCTCGATCATCAGGACAACAGCACCTGCTAATTCAGCGAGGGTTAAGGCGTCTTCTGAATGCAGCAGGGCGGCAGTATCGATCAAAAGATATTGGAAGATGCCGGCGAGGGCATCAAGATGTTTCTGGATCTGAACCAAGGGGAGGAGGCGGCCCTGATCGTCGCGAAAGACCCAATCTCCAGCGAGCCAGAGATTGTCTTCGATCGGAACGCAGTGCTCCCGCGAGAAAGTTCCTCGGCCGTTGGACTGGGGGACGCGATCTGGAAAGTAGAAAGATGTAAGGTTTTTCTCTGCGAAGTTGCCATCGAGAACGCAGACATGGCCTGCGTTCTGGCGCGCCAGCAAGCGGGCTGCGCGCGCACAAGTGAAACCGCTTGCTGCGCTATTGCTGATGGATGCGAACGCAAGCCGGCGAGGTGCATCTGCGCGTGGAGAGAGAAAGACCCGATTCACCAGCAGCTGCAACTCCTTGGTGTGCTTGTCAAGCAAGGTCGGTCGAGGAACTGATTGTTCCTCGACCGCTTTTGAGGCAGGAGCGGATTTTGGCGGAGCATAGCCCTTTTCGGCGAGATCGAGCAAGTTGTAGCTAGCACTCATGATCGGGAATTCCTCCTGGCATCTGCGTGCGGCTTCAGTTGCTGATTCGCCGGTTGGGGTTGGGATTGTTTGCTTCAAGGGCCGCCAGCACCGGCGTGCCCAGGTAGAGGACAATTTCATCCGGAGTACGGAAGGACGGATCGAGCCGGTCAATCGTGAACGCGACCGGGACGCTGATGGTGAACCCGACAAGAAGCATGAGAAGCAGCGAGCGTGCCGGGGAGCGGACCGGAATCCGGGGCACAGACGGCTGTTCCGCGATGGCGATGTTCACGATGCCCAGGCGGTCGAGAGCATCATTCATGCGGGCTTCTTCGCGCTTGCGGACATAGAGCAGATAGTTGTCTTCCTGCAGCCGCGCGTCGCGCACGAGATCCTGCTCGGTTTGTGCTTCCTGCGCAATATGTTCGGCCGCCAGGCGATATTTGCCGGCGATGGTGGAAGCGGTTCGTTCGCGTGCCTTGGTCGCGTCGAGATTGGAGCTCGATTTTGCGATCTCCTGTGTCAACCAATCGAAGGACGGATTGCGATCAGTGGTTTGGTGCACGACTTGTGCGTGCTGGGCTGCTGCGACGGCTCCCTGGGCGGCGGCGATTTGCGTTTCTGTTTCACGCACAAGCGCGTACTCAGGAGAGAATTTGGTGAGCTGTTCGATGTGTTTCAGCTGCAAGTTGAGAAGCGTCGACTGCATGCCGGTGACAGACTGCTCATTCTGCGAAGTAGTTTCGGAACTCTCGACGCGCTGCGGGGTGTGATCCAAGAGGTCCTGGAGGGCCTGAATGCGCTTCTGTTCCTCGGCAACCGACTGCTTCGCCTGGTTCGCATCTGCTTCGAACTCGAACGATCTTTGCAGGATCATATCGCGCTCGGTTTGGGGGGCGACGACGCCATTGTCGCGATTGAAATCGATCAGCCGCTTCTGTGCCCGATCGAGGCCGGCCTGATATTGAGCGGCCAGTTTCTCGAAAAAGGGGAACTCGCCGTTGGCGCGGCGCATTTCCATGTGCTTGGCGAGGTATGCATTGGAGAGAGATTCGAGCACGCGATAGGCGGATTGCGGATCGCGTGCCTCATAGCGAACGGCGATTACATCGGATTTGCGAATGGGCTCGATTTTCAAGTCCTTCCCCAGCTTGTAGACAGCCTTGGCGAGCCGCATATCCGGAGAGCCCGGCGAGAAGAAGCGAGGCAAGGTGGAATTCGCAAGGTTGGTGGAGGCAGCCACATCGCGGAGCAGGTCGCGGCTGTTGAGCAGCTCTACTTCAGAGTTCAAATCCTCTTCGCTCACCTGGTCAGAGCCCATATCGGCATTGCCGTTGGCGGAGGGCGTGATGACGGTGTCGGCGCGCTGCCGATGCACGAGGATTTTCATCTGGACTTCATAGGTTGGAGTCCAGAGTCCGAAGGCAAACATGGCTAGCATGGCCAGAACAAACACGGCGAGAAAGACGTACTTCTGGCGATAAACGATTTCCACGATCTCGCGAACGCTGAAAATCCTTGAAGGTGGCCGGGGCAGTGAACGCTGTGCATTCATGGTTGCGCCTCCTCAATAGCTCAGTGGGTCCAGAAAGACATTTGTGTTCGGAATAAACGGCTTGAGCTTCCCGTATTGACTCTTGGGTACATAAAGCATGTCGCCTGGGTGCATGTACACATCCGAGGTCATCTCACGGGCAGCGAGCAGTTTTTTCACATTGACGACGGTGGGCTGATACTGGGCCTCCGCCAATCGGCGATAGAGAATCACGTTGGAGGTCTTGGCTACATCCGTAAAGCCGCCAGCAATCGTAAGTGCCTGTAAGACCGTAGTTTCCGACTGCAGATCGTATTTACCGGGTTTCACCACTTGGCCTGTCGCGATGAAGAACGGTCTTTCAATGTCAGTCGCCTTCAGCGAAATGGCTACATGCGGGTTGTTCAGGATAGAGCGGTAGGCAGCGTTAATGGATGTCGCCAGTTCTGACAGCGTTGAGCCGGCTGCCTGGATGGTATCGGCGGCTTTCAAGCTGATAAGTCCATCGGGAGAAACCGCAAGAGTTTGATTGAACTCAGGGCAGAGATCAAAGACCAGATCGATGGAATCGCCTTTGCGAATGTGATATACGCCACCTCTTACGACGAGCGTAGGATCCGTCGTAACGGTGGCGGCGGCGCTCGCATCGGCTGCAACCGGCATCAGTCCTGATTGTTGCGCCTTTGCAAACGATGGGCACAAAGCCAGTAGAAGACAGATATGCGGAGCAAATTCCAGTCGTCTGAAATTCACAGTGCCCTCCTCGAAATGCGGCTGCGGGTATTGCAGGGGGAGTGTCGAGCCGGTCGTTTTTGGGATGAGACAAAGTGAGTGTGACTGGAATGATGATCGCGCACAACGGCAGAAACTATGGGAGAGCTATAGCAACTTCTAGCTATAGAGATGCAATACTTCTCGCCTCTCCTCTCGGCACAGGGGTGTAATTGGGCTGCGAGGGGAGTTATCGCGAAGTGCCTTTCATCCTGTGCAAAGACGGAACGGCATCGCCATTACTCATGGCGCAAAAGTAACTCAGGGCAACCATAATAGTAAGCGTGTCCGGAATTCGGTTTACTTTTGATCCCGCGCGTGTTCCCTTGGAATTCATATCGATGCTGAATTGTGCGGATCTTGCTCGATGAATGCCTTGGGACGCTGCGCTAAGACACCCTCAAGTCAGTGCGCAGCTTGGGAAAGTTTGGGTCCGGTCTGTTCTTTGTAAAGTTGTGGGGACCAACATACTAATCCGCACGCAAGGCTTGGGAGCCCTACCTTGCGAGCGCCCTCCCCTCTGACGGGAGAGAACCGTCACCGACAAGTGCCCAAGGGAGTACGTGCATGAAGCAGCTCAATACTACTCGTATACGTGTCGCCGTCGCTGATCCGTCTCCCGTAGTTCTTTCGGGATTTGCAAGAATTCTTGAATCTGCTGACAAGATTGAGCTGGTCGGATCTGCAGCCAGTTTGCAGCTCCTGGAGCAATTACTGCAGCAGAACCGTCCTCATGTGACCATTGTCGATTGGGCGCTGCTGCGGGGGGATATGGATAGAACCCCCTATTTCATAAAGGACATCAGCACTTCAACGAGGGTGCTGATCAGCGGCATGGCCGGGCATCTTCGCGACTGGAAGCTCGCGTTTGAGTTCGGAGCGAAGGGTGTACTGAGCCGGCGGAGTTCTTCCGAAGAAGTGCGTAAAGCGATCTACAAGGTCGCGACTGGCGGGATCTGGATCAAGAAAAGATTTGCGGATGCGCTGCTGCAGGCAACGTTCACTGAAAATAGCGCCGATGGATCGGTGGATAACCGCATCAGGAGCCTGACCCCCCGCGAGCGGCAAGTTGTGGAATGTGTTTGCCGAGGAATGAAGAGCAAGGAGGTTGCTGCTTCTCTTCAGATTTCAGAGAACACGGTCTCACATCACCTAAGCTCGGTGTTCTCGAAATTGAATGTAAAAGATCGGGTGGGTCTCGTGAACTTTGCTTACTGGAACGAACTGCATGTTACGCGGAGTGTAATGGTGAAGCAATTTCGCGAACCAAATTCTCTTGGAAAGACGCGAGGCCTTGTGCCCCAGGTTCCCGTCGCCGATCGCCAACTCACTTCGTGACCCAGGCATTTCCGCGGAGGTCCTCCAATGTCTTCCGGAAAAAACATCACTCCATCCCTGTGCTGTGGTCTGCATTCTGGGAGGGCGATTGCTGCCGGATTGGTCCCCATCTTTCTGTGTTTAAGTGCGTGGATCTTTGGCGGCGAAGTAAGCGCCGAAAAGACCGTGCCACCGACATTTGCGATGGCAGCGGGTGGAGCGCCTCGCATTTCTCCGTGCAACTGGACATTGCCTGATTTCGGAAAAACTGACAGTGAGCGGTCGGGCCGAGCGGAACTGCCGCTCTCCGATCAGGAGAATCGGGCTAAGTGGGTACTCGATTCCTCGCTTAGCGATGAGTTCAATGGCGCGGCACTTGATCTTTCGCGGTGGCTGCCTGGAATCGACGGATGGGCTGGCCGTCCGCCGGCCCTCTTTGTCCCCGAGAATATCAGCGAAGGCAATGGCAAGCTGAGCCTGAGGATGGCGCATCAATCTGTTCCTGCGAAATTTCTTAAAGCCGGCTATCGAGACTACACAACTGCGGCAGTGCAGAGTCGGAAACCGGTGCTCTACGGCTATTTCGAGATCCGAGCAAAGATCATGCCCTCCGCTGGATCGAGCGCGTTCTGGCTGGCTGCGGAAACACCTCAGAACTGGAATGAAATTGATGTGTTTGAAATGGCGGGGAGAGCTCCGGGGGACCCGCACAAGGTCTTCATGGACGCTCATGTATTTCGCAGCAATGGGCGGACGGCGAACATGTCTCTGCCGGGCGTGATGGCGACGGCGGAAAACATGTCCGACGAATTTCACGTGTACGGCCTCGACTGGAGCGCTTCATCGATCGAGGTGTATGTGGATGGGCGGCGGGTGAGGCATATTTGCAACACGAGTTGGCACATGCCGTTAAAGATTATTTTGGATGCCGAGACCCAGGGGAAATGGTGGGGTCTTCCCTCGTTCCGCGATCTGCCCTCTACCTTTCAGGTGGACTATATTCGTGTGTGGCGGCAAAGGACCGCCGGGATGTAAGGATGTCTGCAAGGCAACGAAATAGTTTGATTCGTGACGAGGCGCACTGTCGGCTGTGAATCGCACATAGAAGAATTCATATTGTTGGAACGCAGCTAATCCACGTGGACAAAGAACGGCTGTACTTGTGGTGTGGATACCCGGATGATGTGGTCGACGAGGCCGCTCGCGGCGCCTGCGCGCTGATTCTGAATGAGGACGAGCGCGCGCGCTGGAAGGGATTTCGGTTTGAGAAGCATCGCCGTGAGTACCTGACCAGCTGCGCCCTCGTGCGTTTTGCGCTGTCCCAGTATCATCCGCTAGCGCCTGAGGCATGGCGCTTTCAAGTCAACGCATACGGTAAGCCAAGTCCTGATCCGGAATGCGGCCTTCGATTCAATTTGTCGAATTCTCCTGGCCTGGTGGTCTGTTTGATCGCGCATGGGCTCGGGGTTGGGGTGGATCTGGAGCCTCATGAGCGCGCGGGAGAGATCGCGCAGCTTTCAAAGACAGTGTTCTCGCCGCTTGAACTCGCACAGCTTGAAGAATTACATGGGTTCGAGAAGACGGACCGGGCATTATCGCTCTGGACGCTGAAGGAAGCGTACCTGAAGGCACGAGGCATGGGGTTATCGCTGCCGTTGAACAAGTTTTCATTTCTGTTTGGAGGCGCGGCGGGGATCCGGCTGGAATTGGACTCGTGCCTTGACGATGAGGCTGAACGCTGGCGTTTTTGCCTGTTGAACTACGCCGAACACCGCATTGCCATTGCCGTCGAACGGGCTGATGCTTTCGATCTTCAATTCTTCGAGACGCGGCCACCGCTGGCTGCGGCTATTCGAATTTCACGCGGAACGGAAGTTTGGTATCCGCTGCAACCGGCGGGCCTGGATTCGACAGACCCAACAACGCAAGTGCGGAGAACGTGAAGATGGGTCTTATTGCTACTAAGTCCGAATCCGTTTTGGCGCCGGTGGTTCTCACTGATTCTCGACGGATGGAGAACATCGCCGACGAGTTGGCGCGGTGCGAGTACACCCTCTCCAATTGTTCGAAACGGCTCGGCGTATTTCCGCGCCTCGGCGTGAATTTCTGGCCTGCTCTACGGCGCAAATGGATACCGGAAAAGGACGATCCAGTTGATACTCTGCTTGAACTCTTTATCGATGGGAAAGATGTCGCTGTCGATCGCCTGACGCGGCATGTATCTGCCGCTATTGTCGATGCGATTCTTGAAACTCGGCTCGCAGAGAGGGATGGGGCGATTCTGCGCTCAAAGCTCTGTCTCTTCCCTTGCTACGGGAAATACATCGTGACGGACCAGGCGTGCAAGAACACCGATATCAATCAAGTGATGTGGCTCTGGGGAGAGAGTTTCATTCTTAGCGGCCTGGTGAAGCGTGTTCCACGAAAGCGCGCCATCGATCTTGGGACAGGATCCGGCGTCCATGCGATTCTAGCGAGCGACCATTGCGAGAGTGCCGTCAGCGTCGATATCAATCCGCGGGCGCTCGAGTTCGCGCGGTTCAATGCAGCATTGAATGGGAAAAGCAATATCGAGTTTGTGCTGAGCGATCTTTTCAATTCCATTGATGGGACGTGCGACTTGCTGCTTGCGAATCCGCCTTATCTGCCCGATGGCGGCGCGCAAGCGGGAGACAACTTCTGGAGCGGGGGCATCGAAGGCACAAATCTTTTGCGGAGGATTGTCCATGACCTTCCGTTGCGGCTGGAGCGTGGAGGGACTGCCCATATTATCGCCCTTTATCCGCTTCCTGCCGGCACGTCGCTCAAGAGCCATTTCGATTCATGGCTGGGCGGTGCTCTTGAGCAGTACGAAGTGTTGGATCATACTTGGCCCGTTCCGCACTACCAGGACGTGCTTTCGGAGAAGCCATTTGAAGGGGACAAATCCGCGTGGCGCTTCGGGGTGGTGAGCCTGCGGCAGTGCAAGAGCGGCAAAGGATGGTGGAAGGACGCAGGCGGCAACGGCATGTTCTTTCGCGAGGATGGAAGCTGCTGCGTGGTTGCGGACCACGACAACGTTTGACCGCGTGCGAGACCCATGGGGATCCGAACGGAAATGAAACGTCAGGGCGGTTCTCCAATTTCCGTGGAGTCTATAACATCACGCAGAGTGGCATTTTCTTGAGAAAGATGCCACTGACAGCATCGATTTCGCTTTACACCAATTGGAGAACCGCCGTAGGGCTCAGGACGGAAGAATCGTCTTTAGCTTATCTGCAAAGTTGCGAACATAAGGCTCAAAGAGCATGGATACATGCGCGCTGGGGATGTCATGGATCTCCAGGCCACCCGCGGCGTAGTCTCCCCAGCCCAGCGTGGGGTGTTCGTGTCTGCCAAGAATCTCTCCGCGGTCCGTTGCCCTGAAGAGGGTGATTTTTCCTGAATAGGGTTGGAAGCTATACCGTTGCAGGGCGCGTATATGAGCTTGTTCCGCCTGAAAATAGTGGAGGCGGAGTGGAATGCTACGGCCAAAGAACTTGTAACCGGCACATTCCGCGATTCGAATGCGACGAAGCCAGAGTTCGCGCCAGTATTCCGTCTTTTCCCTGGCTTTTCGCCTCAAGTAAGTCAGACGCTCTTTTTGGATTTTCTTTACGAGTGCGTGAATCTTGCTTGCCGTTTTCAAGCGCTCGTCGCTGCCGGGGACGCCTGCGTCGATGAGCATGAGCAGTCTTGGCTCCGCACCCTGCGCACTCAGCTGTCTGGCCATCTCAAAGACGATGTGCCCACCCAGCGATGCGCCGAGTAGAAGATAAGGGCCGTTAGGATAAAAAGCCCGAAGCTCTTTGACGTAGATGGATGCCAGTTCTTCAAGAGTCGTTTCGCGCACCTCTCCTGCGACGAGCGGAGACTGAAAAGCATAGAAAGGCTGATCTGGTCCGAGGGCACTGGACAGGGGCTGATAGAAGAGAACATCTCCTCCGATCGCGTGGATACAGAAAAGGGGAACGCGCGATCCGTTGGTTTGAATGGGCACCAGCGAAGACCAGGTTTTCGGTTGTTCATGTGCCGTTTGCTTCTTTTTGGCGATCACCTCAGCGAGGTGGCGCACGGTGCGCGCTTCAAAGAGGACGGCGAGTTCGAGGTCGACCTGATATTTTTTCTTGATCTTGGCAAAGAGGCGGACACCGATCAGCGAATGGCCGCCGAGGTCGAAGAAGTCGTCATCCAGTGCCACTTGGTCGATTCCGAGGAGGTCTTGCCACCATGCCGCCAGAGTTTCGTCGATGCCCTCACCGCCTGATGCAAGATCGGGTGAGACGGATGGAGCGGGCTGCGGAGATGTCGATGCTGTGGCGGATGCCACTTCATCGAGGGGTTCGGAGACGACTACCACGGCGGGCGGAGTCTTGGTGTGCAGAATACGTGCCAGGGCGCGAACGGCTTCTTGCGGGGGAATTCCAGGACTGCTGACAATCTCGATTGGCTGTTCTCCGCCGCCGACCCCGGCCTGGCGGAGGCCGTGTGCGGCAGCTTCTACGGCATCCCTGATGCGGCGCATGGCAAAGCCTTCGATCTCTGCCAACACCTGGTCTTGCTCATCAAAGAGGGTGATGTCGAAGGTTTCGACTTCTCCATGAAGTACGTTCTCCTGCCGGGCGCGCTTGTGACTGAACATCCGGGAAGGAAACGGATGGTAGACGGAAATTCTTTTGTAAGAAAGCGGAAGGTGAAGATCGGCGGAGGACTCGTAGCCGTCCGTCAGGTAGAGAGCGCAGCCGGTGGCAAGATCGAGCAGCGCGGGGTGCATGAGGAACGTGGAGCAGTCTGAGGCGAACCTGGGATCCAACTGGAGCTCGGCCAATCCTTCGCCCTTGCCGATTTTCAGCCAGTTGAGGCAATGCCAACGAGGGCCAAAATCGAAGTAGAGCTCCTGTTTGGTCCGGTGTTGTTCGTCGAACGCGATTTCGCGTTCATTGCAGCGTGCGATGATTGCGGCGCGGTCGACATGCGACGCCGGGCGCGCAGAGCATGGTGCGATGAAACCAGTGGAATGCTCGAGCCACTCGCCCGCCTGCCCGGAGCTGGGCTTTGCGAAAACCGAGAAGCGGAAGGCCCCTTTGCGTGCGGAACTTTCGTCGTCGAGTCTCAGTTGGACGCGCACCTCCTTGGATTCCGAGGGTCCGAAGGTCAGCGGAGCAAGAAAGAAGACATTTTCGAATTGGATAGGGCTGCGGAAAGTGCCGCGCGTAAAAGCTGCGGCGGCCATCTCAAGGTACCCCGTTCCGGGAATCAGGGCCTTGCCGATTTTCATTTTGTGTTCGGAGAGCAGCCATTGCCGTTCGATAGAGAACTGGCTTGCATAGACTTTTTCCCGCGGCGTTTCGAGCAAGCGCTGTTCGAGCCATGGATGAGGTGAAGCGGAGCGCGCGCCCATGCCGACCTCGCTCCATGCGCCCCAGTTGATAACGGTCACCGGGCCTTTGCGGCTGAGCGCGAAAGCGTCGAGAAAGGCGTTAGCGGCTGCGTAGTCCACCTGCCCCGCAGGCGGAAGGATGGAGCTGATGGAAGAGAACAAAACAAAACAGCCGAGTGGCGCATCGCCGAGCGCCTCTTCCAGAACCAACGTGCCTCGCACTTTTGGATCGAGTACGCGGGCTGCGCTTTCCGCGGTTTTCAGGAGCAGAGGGCCGTCGTCAAGGACGCCGGCGGCATGAAAGACGCCGTCGATTTTTCCGTATTGCTTCCGCGCCCGATCAACGACACTGCGCATTTGATCTAAATTCGTGACGTCTGCCTGAGCAACCAGAAGACCGCCGGCGAACGAGTTGATTTGGATCAGCTTTCGAATTCGCTGCTTATCGGCCTCCGTCGTCTGGCAGTCGTCCAAGGCGGCTTTCCACTGGGTTTCCGGGGGCATCGCGGAGCGGCTTATCAGCACGAGGCGCGCATTGAATTCACGCGCGAGATGCTCGGCGACTACCAGTCCGATGCCACCCAAGCCTCCCGTGATGAGATACACGCCTCTGTTCTGCAAGCGAGGACGTTCGGCGGCCGCTTCGAGGCTTATCGATTCGAGCGATTCAACAAAGCGCTCGCCGCCGCGGAACGCGATTATGGTCTTATCGCGGACGGAAGTTAGTTCGGCGACGATCTGGGCTGCGTTCTCTTCAGCCTTGCCGGCTTCGAGGTCTACGTCGATGCTGCGGCACGTGATGCCCGGCAACTCTTTGGGGATGACACGCGCTGGACCGAGTAAAACAGCCGGAGCCGGATTGCGGACTGGTTCGTCGTGGACCTGCTGCATCCGATTCGAGACCAGCGTTATGTTTGCGTCGGCAATGTCCTGATTGGCCAGCGCCTGGGCGAGATACAGTGGGCTGTAAAAGCCGCGATCCAACGTTTCATCAAGAAGCGGCTTGGTTTCCAGAGCCGCTGTTGACCAGAGATGGAGGATGTTCTTGGGTGAGAATCCCCTTTTGATTACGTCGGCGATGAAGGTGTCATAGTCTGCGCGAACGCCGGGCCGGATTGTGTATTCGGCTTTTCTGGATTGCTTGTAGCTCTTGCCGGCGGCGACAAGAATCACGTCGTGTTTGCCTTCTCTGAGCTTGGAAGCGATGCGATCGCCGAGACCGAGCGAATCTGTGAAGACAATCCAGGGGCCAATCCCGTTGGATGCGGGATTTACCGGGGCACGTTTCCAGGTGCGGCGATAGAACGACAACCCTTTGTCGTTGTCAGTGTGCGCAGTTGGGGCGGGAGCGAGCGTGGACCCGGATTGAACTTTATCCGGCTCGATCCAGAATTTCTGATGCTCGAACGGGTAGGTGGGCAAGGAGACGCGCTGTACGGAGCCTGCGGTATGGAGTTTGGCCCAGTCGACGTCAATACCCGAAACCCAGAGGTGGCCGAGAGTCTGAAGGGCACAACGAAGGTCGGAGACTTTCTCGCGGGGATGCGGAAGCGACTGAAAAACCTTTGCCGTGGTTCCAACCTGCTGGCGCGCCAACGAGGTGAGCGCATTGCCCGGTCCGGCTTCGATAAGAACCTGGCCCGGCTGGTGCATCAGCTCTGCGAGACATTCAGAAAAATGAACTGTCTGGCGAATGTGATGCGCCCAATAGGCAGGATCGGTGGCTTCGTCGGCTTCTATCCAGGTTCCACTGACGTTGGAGAGATAGGGGACGCGCGGAGGATGCATCGTGATCTTTGATAGCCGCGCTGCGAAGGGCTCAAGAATCGGATCCATCATCGCGGAGTGAAATGCGTGTGAGGTGAACAGGCGCCTGCAAGCGACGGACTGCGCAGCGAGAGTTTCTTCGAGCACTGCGATTGCTGGCATGGGACCGGAAACCACGCACATGCCCGGATTGTTGACGGCGGCCAGAGAAATTACGCCGTTGAGATGCAATTCGGTTGCCGGGAGCGGAACGGCGAGCATCGATCCCGGAGGAAGGTCGTAGATCAGGCGTCCGCGGTAGGCGACGATGGTGAGCGCATCTTCAAGGGAGAAGACTCCGGCGAGACAGGCAGCGACGTACTCGCCAATGCTGTGGCCCACCATGGCTGCGGGCTCGACGCCGAGAGACATCCACCAGCGTGCAAGCGCGTACTCAATGGTGAATAGGGCCGGCTGCGTGAGCCAGGTTTGATTCAGGCGTTCCGATGCGGCGTCTTTTTCCCGTTCGGACGGATAGAGTGCCGTGCGAAGATCGAGTCCGAGGGGCGCAAGAAGGTGTTGTGCGCAGAGATCGACAGCGTCGCGAAAGACCGGCTCGTGAGCATAGAGTTCGCGACCCATGCCGACGTATTGCGAACCTTGGCCGGAGAACATGAAGACCGCGTGGGGCGCGACTTTGGCCTCTACTCCTTTGGCGACGTGAAGAAACTCGCCGCTTGCGAGGGGGGCCAATTCATCGCGGGATTCTCCAACTACCAGCGCACGCCGGTGCGCAAAAGCGTGGCGGCCGAGCTGGCAGGTGAAGGCAGCGTCGGCGAGGTTGAGATCGGGGTGCGCGTGCAGATGAGCGACGAGATTGGAGAGGCCGTGCTCGGCGGCGGCTTCGGTCTTCGCGGAGACTGTCAAGAGTTGATAGGGCCTGGTCTGGCGCAACAGGATCGGCGGTGGTGCTTCTTCAAGCACAACGTGTGCGTTTGTGCCTCCAATGCCTAGCGCGGTGACGCCGGCGCGCCGTGGCGATCCGTTGGTCGTCCAATCGGCGAGCTTGTTGTTGACGTAGAAAGGGCTGCCCTTGAGCTGGATGTGCGGATTCAGATTCTGAAAGTTCAGGCTGGGGGGCAGCTCTGCGTGCTCAAGCGCCAATACAGTTTTGATGAGGCCGGAGACGCCGGCCGCTGCGTCGAGGTGTCCTATGTTCGACTTGAGCGATCCGATTCCGCAATAGCCGCTGCGCGTGGTTGATTTACGGAAGGCCTGGGTGAGCGCGCGGACTTCGATGGGATCACCGACGATGGTTCCGGTGCCGTGCGCTTCGATGTAGGAGATGTCGTCGGCACTGACTCCGGCGAAGTCCAATGCTTCAGCGATGACTTCGGCCTGACCTTCGACGCTGGGCGCCAGATAGCCGACTTTGCGGGCGCCATCATTGTTGAGCGCCGATCCGAGGATGAGTGCATGAATGTGGTCGTGGTCCTGCAGCGCATCTTCGAGGCGCCGCAACACAACAATCCCCAAGCCGCTTCCAAAGATCGTGCCGCTGGATGCGGCGTCGAAGGAGCGGCAGTGGCCGTCGCGCGAGAGAATCTCTCCCTCGCGGTAGAAGTAGCCGCGTCCATGCGGAATTTCGATGGTGACTCCGCCGGCGAGGGCCATGTCGCATTCGTTGTTGAGCAGGCTCTGGCAGGCGAGGTGAACCGCGACGAGCGAGGTGGAGCACGCAGTTTGCACGTTGATGCTGGGGCCGCGCAGATCGAGCTGGTAGGAAACACGCGTGGCGAGGACATCCTTATCATTGCCGGTCTGCTTGAGTTGAAACAGGCCTGCAGTTTCAAGAAGGCGGCGGTTGCCGAGCAGGTTGTGGATCAAATAGGTGTTCATGCCCGATCCGGCAAAGACGCCTACTGTCCCATCAAAACCGTGAGGCGGATGGCCGGCGTCTTCCAGAGCTTCCCATGCGCACTCCATAAAATGCCGGTGCTGCGGATCCATGATGGATGCGTCTCTCGGACTCAAACCAAAGAAGGACGCATCGAACATCGGGACATCGTCGAGTCGAGATGCAGATTTGACGTAATCGGGGTCGGCCAGCTCTTCAGGCGTGACGCCGGCGGCGAGGAGTTCGGCATCGGAGAGCGGCCGAACCGACTCGATGCCGTCGCGCAGATTCCGCCAGAAATCGGCAATGGTAGGAGCGCCGGGAAAGCGCCCCGCCATGCCAACGATCGCGAGAGTGGCGGAAGGTCTCATTGCTTGCCTTTCAGCGCTGAAGGGCCAACCTGCGGCGCTGTGCGCGATCAGAAACCTGGCTTTGCGGCTGGGTCCCTGCGAGATGGGCCGCGAGTTCTTTCACCGTGGAGAAATGGAAGAGATCGATGAGTGCGATCTCGCGGCCCAAAACGTCCTGAAGCCTTGCGTGTACTTCGGCGACAGTGAGGGAATGAGCGCCGAGGTCGAAGAAGTTATCATTCAACCCCACAGTTGCAACTCCCAATGCATCCTGCCATGCATGGGCGACAATGCGTTCGATGTCGCTGGCGGGTTCACTATCGGACGGGGGTGTGACTGCGCCGGTGGCGAAGCTGGGCGGTGGAAGGGCGAGCAGGGCTTTGCGATCGATCTTGCCGTTGTCGGTCAGCGGAAATGCAGGAAGAAAGACAAAAGCGGAGGGGACCATGTAGTCCGGCAATTTCGATTCGAGCGTGCTGCGCAGGATTGCAGCTGAAGTGGTTTGCGAGGCTTCACCCACTAGATAGGCGACCAAGCGCTTGTCGCCTTCGCGATCTTCGCGCGCGACGATGACGGCTTGTTTGACTCCGGGGAGTTGTTCGAGCACAGCTTCGATTTCGCCGGGTTCGATGCGATGCCCGCGCAGCTTGATCTGGAAGTCGGCGCGGCCAATGAAGTCGAGATTGCCATTGGGCAGGCAGCGGGCCAGGTCGCCTGTGCGGTAGATGGGCTTGTCTGAGAGCGAAGGGATTCTGAGAAAGCGCTCGGCAGTCAGGTCGGGACGATTCCAATAGCCGCGGACCACGCCATCGCCCCCGATGAACAGTTCTCCTATTTCACCTGCCGGAACGGGATTCAAATCTGGATCGAGAAGATGGATCTGTGTATTGGCGATTGGGCGGCCAATTGAAATCGAACTGTCTGCATTTTTGATGAGGCATTCTGTGGACCAGACGGTAGTCTCCGTCGGCCCGTACATGTTGTGAATGTCGCCTTTGAATACCTGGCGAAGAAGGCGGACGAGGGACGCGGGCACGACTTCGCCGCCAAGGAGCAGCTGCTTCAGCGAGCCGAGCGATGCGAATGCGCGCGGATCAAGCGTCAACATGCGTGCCAAAGAGGGAGTCATTTGCAAATGCGTGACATTGTGCTGAGCGATCTCATCGGCGATGGAGCCCGTGCCCTCGTCGCCATGAACGACGACTTTGAAGCCGCGGGTGAGTGTCCACAGAAGCTCGAGAACGGAAATGTCAAAGGAGACGCTGGTGACGGCAAGCCACACGCCGGGCTCACAACCGATGGCACGGTCCATGCCTATGAAGAAATTGACGACATTCCGGTTTTCGATCATTACACCTTTTGGTTTGCCGGTAGAACCGGAGGTGTAGATCACGTAGGCAAGGTTGCTGCTCGTTGCATCGGAATGGGCGGATTCAGTGGGGTGAAGGTCCACCGCGGAATCACCGACGTCGACTGCCTTGAGCGAGCGGCCGCTGAGTGGAAGCTGGTTGTGGGTCTCGGGAGTCGTAACCAGCACCTGCATTTGTGAGTCTTCGATGATCCAGGCGAGGCGATCTTTGGGATAACGGGCATCGAGCGGGACGTAGGCAGCGCCGGATTTAAGAATGGCAAGCAGGCTAACGACGAGAGCCTCGGAACGCTCCACCGCGACGCCAACGAGAGTGTCCGGCTTGACGCCGAGACTCTGGAGTTGCCGAGCAAGACGATTGGATCGTTCCTCGAGTTCGCGATAGCTCAGTTGGCGGTTGCCTGCGGCCACGGCGATGGCATTCGGAGTATGGGCCGCCTGCTGCGCAAAGAGATCCGCGATGGTCGCGTTGCGCGGATAATCCGCTTCTGTCCGATTCAACTCAAGCAACGGAGCGACTGACATAGATATTCTCCAGAAATAGAAACTCTATGCCCGTACCCAGAAAGGTTTCGATCGCCTCTTCGGGCGTGTTGACGATCGGTTGTCCCTTGACGTTGAAACTGGTGTTCAACACCAACTGGCGGCCTGTTGTTTTCCCTACCGCCAGCAGCAGTGCATGGAAATCGGGATTGTCTTTTTCGGAAACGGTCTGTAGGCGGGCGGATCCGTTGACGTGGGTGATCGCGGGAAGAAGCGCCCGCACTTCGGGGCGCACGTCGACGACGCTGATCATGTAAGGCAGATCGGTTCCGGGAGCGACTTCAAACCACCGATGAGCTTCTTCCTGTGAGCAGGCCGGCGCGAACGGCCGAAAGGCTTCGCGCTTTTTGACCATGGCGTTGATGCGATCGCGCATCTCCGGGCCTGCCGGATCGGCGAGGATGCTCCGATTGCCGAGGGCGCGCGGACCGTATTCCATCCGCCCGCGGTACCAGGCGATGACGTGTCCATCCGCTATGAGACGGGCCGCGCACGCACATGTGGCCTCAAGAGAATCGCATCGCTTCCATTGGATCTTGTCGTCGAAGCGCTGAAGGGCGGCCACGATGGCGGCATCGTCGTATTTGGGTCCGAAGAGCGGAGCGGGGAGGCGACGATTGGGAAACTTCTGGGCGAGCGAGGTGCGGTAGAGCGCGGCTCCGAGAGCAACGCCGTCATCGCCAGCGACGGGCTGCACGTAGACTTCGTCGAACAGTCGTGAGTGAAAGAGCTTGCCGTTGGCCGTGCAATTGAGAGCGACGCCGCCAGCGAGGGCGATGCGCCGCAATCCAGTCTTCTTTCCGAAATGCTCGCAAACATGCATGACCGCGCGCTCGAGGCATTCCTGGAGGGCGGCGGCCACATCTTCATGAATCGAATTGACGGAATGATCCTGGTGGCGGCGCGGGATCAGGTTCTTGTCGAGCCAGGCGCGGGTTGCGAGATATTGTTCGCGCTCTTCGCGGGAGTGGTTCAGTTTCAGAATCGGGATTCGAATGGAGCCATCGTCGCGGAGTTCGACGAGCTGCTGGAAAAATGAGCGAAAGTGCGCGCGGTCACCGTACGGCGCCAGCCCCATGATTTTGTATTCGTCGGAATTGAAGTCGAACCCGAGATGTAGCGTTATCAGCGAATAGAGGATGCCGATCGAGTCGTTGGCGCCGATGGTGTGAAGCTTCTCAAGTTGGCCATCGTGAAAGTCGTAGACGCTGATGCTCTCGATCTCGCCCATCGCGTCGTTCACGACGACCAAGCATTCGTCCCAGCCGGAGGTGTAAGCCGCGCTGGCGGCGTGTGCAAGATGATGACCGACCGGGACTACCTTGTCTTCAGGAAAGCCGGGCAAGTCACGGCGCACCTGCGCGAGAAGGGCCTCGCGAGAAAAAACCTGCTGATAAAGCTCAGCCGAGATTTCGTCTCTTAGATAGAGCTCCCGATAGGGGGAGTAGTCAAAGCCATGGGCAATTTCGTCGATTTCATCGATCGAGATGCCGGAGTCGGTGAGACACGATCGGATCGCATCGATGGGGAAATTGCCGGTATGTTTGGCCCTGCTGAACCTCTCCTGCTCGGAGGCGGCGACCAACTGCCCGTCGACCACCAGAGCGGCCGCCGCATCCATTCCCTGTGCAATTCGATATTCGCGTTCGTCCAGGCCGGGCCACTTGGCTCGTTTGAAGGGTACGGAGTTCTCTAATCCACTAATTCCTATAACTTTCATTACTGTTCCCTTCTGTCTAAGAGCGCCAGACATCCGTCATGCTGGATGCGCGACGGATCTCTGCTGCTCTCTGCTGGGGGACAGCAGATTATCCGAAACTTCTGCCTTCAGTGTGTTTATCTGAACGCGAATTGTGTTTATGGACAGTGACGCCTATCACAGACATCGCGTTCCGTTTTCTTGGCTTTTGGAGAGGGACGGGACGCCCACGCGAGAGGTGATGAATCTGGGCAAAATCGAGAATATCGGCGAGGCGCCGGCCGAGCGCGCCGGTTGCAATGCTTCAAAAGTTGTAGATTCAGAAACAGGTTGACCCCAGGGCCGTTCTATTTCTCTTGGTTGGAACTTGCGAGTGATGGTGGCCTGCGACGCACTGAGGTGCAGAAGAAAGCTCAGTGCGGGGCTGTTGGGAACCGTGCTCGGGCCGGGATCTCACCCAGCCAGCGCCGAGACGATTTGCAATGAGCTGAATGATCTCCCAGTCCGGCTTCGACTCGCCGAGTGGTTCGAATACCTGATAAATCCGCTGTATCCGGCGCTCGGTGCTTACAAATGTTCCATCTTTTTCGAGCGAGGGGGATGCAGGGAGCACGATATCGGCAAAGCGTGCGGTTTCAGAGAAACTGACGTCCTGCACTACGAGGAAGTCCAGCATGGACAGGGCCTTCTTCACGTCGCCTGCGTTCGCATCCGAGGTGATCGTATCTTCGCCCTTGAGATAGAGCACTTTTAGTTTTTTCTCGTGAATCGCTCGGATCATCTCGTGATTGTCGAGGCCATTTTCAGGCGGGAGTTTGACCTTCCACGCGGCTTCAAATTTCGCGCGGACCTTGTCATCGGAAACCTTCTGATAGCCGGAATAGACGTTGGGCATGGAACCGAAATCGCTTGTGCCCTGCACATTGTTGTGCCCGCGCAAAAGGTAAGCACCTGTTCCCGGACGCATGTAATTCCCGGTAAGGAGAAGCAGCTTGGAGATGGAAGTCGATGTGTCCGATTCGCCGCAATGCTGTGTGACGCCCATTGCCCACAAGATACTTACAGTTTCCGCATGCGCAATCTCCTCTGCGATGCGCTGGAGCATTTCGACCTCGATCCCCGTTCGCCGAGACGCAAAGTCGAGCGTGTAGGCTTGCAGAGACTGCCTATATTCTTCGAATCCGTTTTCCCAGCGGTCAATAAACGGCTGTTTGTGCCATCCCCGATCGAGGATGTATTTGGCAATGGCGTTGATCCAGACTGCATCCGTCGAGGGCTGCGGGCTGAATGAAGATATCGGCGCGTGCCGCCATCTCGTGCTTTCTTAGG
>Ga0182024_10001074_pt1 | contig 70818 bp, 67 predicted proteins | sample P32metaG_FD_120480 | JGI IMG/M metagenome (GOLD analysis project Ga0182024, IMG submission 120480) | Permafrost microbial communities from Stordalen Mire, Sweden - P3-2 metaG (Illumina Assembly) | ecosystem: Environmental > Terrestrial > Soil > Wetlands > Permafrost | place: Sweden: Stordalen...
CGGGTAACGAAACGAGCACTCCGCCGTACTACTTCTGGCTGCACGGCGCGCCGATACCCTGGAACGGTTGGCCCGGTCAGCCGACGCCGGTCACCGGTTTCGCGGTCACGGCTCCGGGCCAGGGCAACGGCCTCGTTGCACCGCTGTTCGCGCTGGTCCAGAATCCGGCGTCCAGTGGTGCGCCTGCCACGGTCGACTCCTCGAACAGCGGCACGGCGACCTTGAGGTTCAACGGACCGGGGACCGGAACCGGAACGATCTGGGCGGCGCAGTTCCTCCTGCCGTCGCTTTCGACCGGCTACAGCATGACGCCGAACGCGGCATGCGGACCGTTCACCGACGCGAACAACATCTCGCAAAACGTCGTGACGACGCAGGGTCCGACTGCTGCGACGTGGGGCGCGTCCTGGGTGGTCACCCCGGGCAACGTCAGTTCGCCGAATCCGAACGGTTCGTGCGTCTTGACGCTCAGCGACGGTGTGAACAACGTGACGGTCAGCGTCGTCAACACGGTTGCCGGCGGCGGAACGATCGTCATTCCGTAGTCACCGAACAACTCAGACTCGCGTGAGTCACGAAAATGTGGGGGGACCGTTCGCGGTCCCCCCACACTTCATATTTGGCGGCCGTCACTCAACCTATTTGGCGGCCATCACCAACAGCGTGAAGGTTCCCGCACGCATCGTGCGCCGCGGCCGCTGGCCGGGCGACGCATCGGGCGCCGGCGTGGCGACGTCGAAGTCGGCCGTGACGAGATAGACTTCGTGTGTCGCCGCGTTGATGGCACAGGTGCGGGCGCCCGATCGCGTCGCTGCGTTTTGGACGACGCGATATGCATTCGGACCGTCCTCGTGGACGACCGTCAGCGTTCCGTCTCCGTTCGAACTGAAGACGAGGTGCGCGCCGCTGTCGAAACCGATCGCGTCGCTCCCTTTCCCGATCGGAATTGTCGCCACGACGCTTGCCGCGTCGGGATCGACGACGGCAAGCACGCCGTTGCCGCATCCGGCAAACAGGCGCCGCGTTTGTTGGTCCATGGCGAGACCGCTCGGCTCGTCGCAGCCCGCGATCTTCCAGCGCTTGACGACCTTCGCCGCGCGGAGATCGATCGCGACCTGCTCGCCCGTGTCCTCGATGTTGTCGTACATCATCCCTTTGCCGTCGGCCGCCGCGAATTCGGGTTTTCCGCCAAGCGGCACGGTCGCGACGACGGCGTCGGTGCGCGCATCGATGATCGTGGCGTCTTGGCTGCGGCCGTTGAACGTGACGATGCGGTGCGTCGACGCGTCGTATGCGATCGCGTCAGGATTCTGCCCCGTCAGGGCGATCGTAGCGAGCGGCTTGAGGCTCGCGAGATCGAAGACGGTGACCGTGTTGTCGCGCCCGTTGCTCGTGTAGCCCTTTCCCAAATCGCCGGCGATCGCGATACCGTGAACGCCGCCGGTTCCCGGGATGTCGCCGGTGATCGAGCCGTTCGACGGATCGACGACCATGACGTGCGTTCCGCGTGAGATGAAGAGCCGTTTCGAGGCGCCGTCGTAGGTGAGGTAATCCCAGCCGCCGTCGCCGCCTAGGACGTATGTGTGCGCCAGTTGATAACTCGGAGCCGCTTGCGCGAACGCCGGCATGGCGAGGCTTGAAAACAGCGCGAGAACTCCCAGTGATAGCCAGGCACGACCAAACATTGAACTGCCTCCAGTTTTAGCTGCTAGGGCGGTGAATTGAGACCGAGTAGGGTTCGAAATTCCCACAATTCGGGGAAGAATTTCTTCGAGAGCGTCTTCTCCAGATAGCTCACGCCGAGCGAGCCGCCGGTGCCGGGCTTCATCCCGATCATCCGCTCGACCATGCGCACGTGCCGGCCGCGCCAGAGCAAGAAGCGCTCGTCGAACTCGATGAAGTCCTCGAGCAGCAAGTACAGATCGTAGCGGCGCTCGGAATCTTCGTAGATCGCTTTGAGCGATCCGATCAGTGCGTCGCGCGGCTCGCTCGCGTAACCGCGCCGGGTCAGGACGCCCTTGAGCGCGTCGTAGAGGGTCGGCTCGGCGCGCCGCCGCTCGAGCCGCGCCCGCTCTTCGTCCGTCGGCTCGAGATAGCGCAGATGCTCTGATTCTTGCGCGCCGCACAGAAACTCGATCTCGCGAAACTGCGCCGATTGGAAACCGCTCGCCGGATTCAGCCGATAGCGAAATGCGTTGAACTCTTGCGGCGTCATCGTTTCGAGGACGTCGATCTGCTCTTCGAGGAGGTGTTGGATCGAGTGGATCCGCCGAAAGCTTTTTTGGACTTTGAGCAGATCGCCGGCATCGAGGTTCCGAATCGCCGCGTCGATCTCGTGCAGCATCTGTTTGAACCAGAGTTCGTACACTTGGTGCACCACGATGAAGAGCATCTCGTCGTGCTCGGGCGGGTCGCTCTGAGGCCGTTGAAGCGCGAGTAATTCGTCGATCTTGAGATACGAACCGTACGTGAGCGTGGGCATCGGTCAGTGCACTTTCGGGCGAATACGGTAGACTACTCCCGCTTGGTCGTCGGCGACGAAGAGCGAGCCTTCAGGCCCAACCGCAATCCCCGTCGGCCGGCCGATGCGCGACTCATCGGCGCGTTGAAATCCTCCGACGAATTCGCGCCATTGCGCGCTCGGATCGCTCCAATCGACGGGCTTCAGCGGCTCGTCGCCCTTTATCGCGACGAAGGCGACCCGCGGCGGGACGAGCGGTTCGTGCCACGAGCCGTGAAGCGCAACGAACGCGCCGCCGGCGTACTCTGCCGGAAAAGCATACTTTCCGGTTGGATGCAACGGATAGAACGTCGCGCCGATCGGCGTGTTGTAGGCGGGAAAGACGACCCGCGGTATCACGACGTCGGAACAGGTGCGCGAGCCGTCCTTCGCCTTATGATTTTCATAACAGACGGGCCACCCGTAATCCGGCGTTCCGGCGTGCAGCGTGAACGGATCGAAATCTTCGTACGGATGGCCCGGTTCCAATTCGTCCTGTCCGGCGACGCCGGCCCAAACCGCGCCGCTCGCCGGGTTGACGGCGAGCGCGATCGCGTTGCGAATGTGCACCGCCTTCGCATGCATCCCGCGACCGTCGAACTCCATCTCTTGGATCGTCGCGCGCGTCGGATCTGATTCGGTGCAGGCGTTACACGACGACCCGACGCTCGCATAGAGACGGTCGGCGGCGCTGGCCACGCTCGTCGTAAGGTGGCCGCGGCCGCCCCCCAGACGCACGCTTGCGATCTTGACCGGCCCGCCGGAGCGTTTGCCGTTGACGTACGGAACGCGCCACACGCCGCTGAACGTCCCCGCGTAGAGCGCGCCTTCGCCGAGCGCGACGCCTGCGGCCGGGGCATCGCCGAGTTCAACGAAGATTCGCGGCGCTTGCGGCGTCCCTTCGGCCCCGGGGACGAGCATGACGTTCCGTCCCTCGGTTCCGACGAAGAGATCGCCGTTCGACGCGATCGCAAGTTCTCGCGCGGAGGCGACGTGCGCGATGATCTCGATCGAAAAATTCGGCGGGACTTTCAATTCGGCCGGCGCGTCGGCGGCTCTCGACGGCACGAAGCCCAGGCAAAGGAGCGTGAAAGCACAGAGCGCACCGCGTAGGATTCGTAAACTCATTCGAGTTTCTTATACCACGCGGCGCGGCTGCGCTTACGGAGAGGGCGAGAAGGGGTTAGTTCGTTCCGGGGGTTGGGGCCGGCGGCGGAGGCGGAGGACCGCCGCGGTGCGGTCCCCAAGCTCCGGCGCTACCACCGGGTCCGCCGGGGCCATGGCCCGGGCCCATGCCCGGATGACCGCCCCGCCCGAAACCGCCCTGCTCCATCATCCCGCCACGTGCGTGGTGGGTGACGAGTGCGAGCAGCGCGCGTCCCGCGTCCGGGGTGTGCTTCTTGTGCTTGGCGCCTTGCTCCATCTGCGCCATGTGTTGTGCGATCCGTTGCTGCACGTCGGCCGGGAGTTGGCTGATCATGTGCTTGTGAGCGCCCTGCATGAGCGCTCGGGCCTTACTGTGCGTGCTGGTTGCGATGTTGAGGATTGCCGTCTTCTCGCTCGCCGACAGCGTGGCATCGAGTTTTGCAGCGAGAGCTTTACGGTCGGATTTCTCTGCGATCGCCTGTTGCCCGAGGAGATTGATGAGGATGGCGCGGTGCGATGGGCTTAGGGCGGCGAGAGCTTGGGAACGAGCTTGGTGTTCGAGTTGCTTCAACTGTTGGTGCAGTTGATGCATGCTCTGCATCATGGCTTTGCGTTGGGTCGCGTTCAGATGGGGCCGTTGCGGGCCTTGCTGCGACGGGCCGGCCGGCGTCGAAGCCGGCGGGGCCGTTTGGGCGAACGCGATCCCTGGCGTCAAGAGCGTGACCAGAGAGAGGAGGGCGAGTGTTCGCTTCATGGCGGCATCTTAGCGCGAGCGGCTTAGGCGATTCTGTGAACGCTCGTTGCCCAAGCGGGGGGACCCGGCTAGTTCGCTTTCGATGTCCTGGGTGCGTTCGGCGCGCCGCCCCGCTCGAGTCCCCACAGGCCGTACAGCGTCCCGCAATTCGCCCCGCGCGGGAGCGCGGCGGCGAAGCGCGTGTGCAGCGCCTCGTTCGCTTGCAGCCACCTGTCGTCGTCGGTGCTTGGCGAGGGCAGCGCCGTCACTTTGAGACGCTGCGCTCTTTCGCGTGCGAGCGCTTCGACGTGCGCATAGAGTGGGTCGTCGTCGAGCGCGTGCCGCATCGCCGCGCGCGAAAAACCCGAGCCGCCGTCGTCGAGCCGTTCGACCCATGCGCGGATGAAGTCGAGCTGCAAGCTCGAGCCGTCGTAGCGGTTGCATTGGGGCGGATACGGGACCGGAAAGATCGGCCCGTCGACGGCGGCGAGCGCGATCATCTTACCCCAGAGTACGAGGATGCGTTGCCGCGCAATCGTCTGCAGTTGGGTTTGCCGCGCATCTCCCGAGCAGATGTCCGCGGTGCCCTGCCAGAGGGCCGTGCTTGGGTCGGCGAGCAAGCTTGCGAGTTCGTTCGAACGCCGCACGAAATCGCTCGCCGTCAGCGGTTGCTCGGCTTCGATGCCCTGCAATTTCGACGCGATCGTTTCGAAAAGCGCGTCGCTGCAATGCTCGGCGCGCGCCGGGCCGGCCGGGCAAAGCGAACACAGCGCTGCGAACGCGACGGCGACGACGAGCTGCAGGCGCCCCATGATCGCCTCGGGTTTCGACCGGCCTGCGAGGAATTCTTCGCGGGGATTGGCGGCCTCGCGACGGAACGAGCGCGCCATGACGACGACGACGGCCGCGACTCCTGCGGTCGAACCCGATCCCCAAGAAACTCAAGAATGGCTCGACGCGCTCGACGGCGTCCTCCGCTCGGAAGGAGCGGCGCGCGCGCAGCAACTGGTCGCGCGCGTCGTCGAGCGCGCCCAAACCGGCGGCGCCGAGATTCACGTTGGCCTCCAAACGCCGTACGTCAACACGATTCCGCTCGGCCGCCAGCCGCGGATGCCGGGGAGCAACGAAATCGAAGCGCGCCTGCGCCACTACGTGCGCTGGAACGCGATGGCGATGGTCGTTCGCGCCAATGAGATTTCATCGGAACTCGGGGGCCACGTAGCGACGTTCGCATCATCGGCGACGCTTTACGACGTCGGCTTCAATCATTTCTGGCGCGCGCCGAACGACAAATTCGGCGGCGATCTGGTCTTTTTTCAGGGCCACTCGGCGCCCGGCGTCTACGCGCGAGCGTTTCTCGAGGGGCGGATCAGCGAGGAACAGCTCGCGAACTTCCGTCAGGAAGTCGACGGACACGGCCTGTCGTCGTATCCGCACTCCTGGCTCATGCCGGATTTTTGGCAGTTCGCGACCGTTTCGATGGGGCTTGGACCAATTCAAGCGATCTATCAGGCGCGCTTCCTAAAATACTTGCACAACCGTGGCATCGCCGACACTACGGACCGGAAGGTCTGGTGCTTCATCGGCGACGGCGAGACCGACGAACCCGAGACGCTGGGGGCGATCTCGGTCGCCTCACGCGAGCAGCTCGATAATCTGATCTTCGTCGTCAACTGCAACCTGCAGCGGCTCGACGGGCCGGTCCGCGGCAACGGCAAGATCATCCAAGAACTCGAGCGCGACTTCCGCGGGGCCGGTTGGAACGTCATCAAAGTGATCTGGGGCGGCAACTGGGATCCGCTGCTCGCCGCGGATCACAGCGGGCGTCTCGTGCAACTAATGAACGAGTGCGTCGACGGCGATTATCAGACGTTCAAAGCCAACGATGGAGCGTACGTCCGGGAGCACTTCTTCGGCCGCTATCCCGAAACGGCGGCGCTCGTCAAGGATTGGACCGACGAGCAGATTTGGGAACTCCAACGCGGCGGTCACGATCCGATCAAGGTCTACGCCGCCTACGACGCGGCGAACAAGCATCGGGGTGAGCCGACCGTCGTCCTCGCCAAGACGATCAAAGGCTACGGCATGGGCTCGTCCGGCGAAGCCCAGAACATCGCCCATCAGCAAAAGCACCTCGATTTGAAGGCGATGCGTCAGTTCCGCGATCGCTTCTCGCTTCCGATCTCGGACGACGAGATCCCGAAGATGCCGTTTTACCGCCCGGCCGAAGACAGCTCCGAGACGCACTACCTGCGCGAGCGGCTCGAGGCGCTCGGGCACGTCCCGCAGCGCCGCCGCAAAGCCGCGGTTTCGCTGACGGTTCCCGGCCTCGACGCGTTCGAGTCCGTGACCAAGGGGACGGGCGACCGCGAGATCTCGACGACGATGGCGTTCGTGCGCATCCTCAACGCGATCACGCGCGACAAGAGCGTCGGCCCCCGCGTCGTCCCGATCGTCGCCGACGAGACCCGCACGTTCGGGATGGAGGGCATGTTCCGCCAACTCGGCATCTACTCGGCGGTCGGACAACTCTACCGCCCGCAAGACGCGGCACAATTGATGTACTATCGCGAGGACAAGGCCGGTCAGATCCTTCAGGAAGGGATCAGCGAAGCCGGCGCCATGTGTTCGTGGATCGCCGCTGCGACCGCGTATTCCGTCAGCAACGAACTGATGATCCCGGTCTTCATCTTTTACTCGATGTTCGGCTTTCAGCGGATCGGCGATCTGATATGGGCGTCCGGCGACATGCGCAGTCGCGGGTTTCTCATGGGCGGAACCTCCGGCCGCACGACGCTCAACGGCGAGGGGTTGCAGCACGAGGACGGCCAGAGCCAGATCATGGCGTCGTTCATTCCAAATTGCGTTTCGTACGATCCGACCTACGCTTACGAGTTGGCGGTGATCGTGCAGGACGGCTTGCGCCGGATGTACGCCGAGCAAGAAGACGTCTTCTACTACATCACCGTGATGAACGAGAACTATCAGCATCCCGACATGCCCGCCGGAAGCGAAGCCGGGATCCTCAAAGGGATGTATTTGCTCCGAGAGGGCGCCGCCGAAAAAAAGACGCCGCGCGTGCAATTGCTGGGCTCGGGAACGATCTTACGCGAGGTGATCGCCGGCGCAGATTTGCTGCAGAACGATTTCGGGATCGCCGCAGACGTCTGGAGCGTCACGAGCTTCAACCAGTTGCGTCGTGACGGTCTGGCTGCGCAGCGTTGGAATATGCTTCACCCCGAAGCCGCGCCGCGTCGTTCGTACGTCGCGGAATCGCTCGGCGATCGGCCTGGACCGCTCGTCGCCGCGACCGATTATGTGAAGACGTTCGCCGACGGGATCCGGCCGTTCGTCGACCGGCGCTACGCGGTGCTCGGCACGGACGGCTTCGGGCGCAGCGACTTCCGGCGCAAGCTGCGCGCATTCTTCGAGGTCGATCGGCATTTCGTGGCGCTCGCCGCGCTGAAAGCGCTCGCCGACGAGGGGACGATCAAACCATCGGTTGTGGCAGCCGCGCTGAAAAAGTATGGGATCGATCCCGAAAAGCCCAATCCGGTCACGGTCTAGGTTCCTAGGGTGAGGGTTTCTTAAGATGGCCGGCGCGATCGAGGTCCGGGTTCCGAACATCGGCGACTTCAAGGACGTCCCGGTGATCGAGGTATTGATCAAGCCCGGCGACGTTGTGAAGGCCGAGGATCCGCTGATCACGGTCGAGTCGGAGAAGGCGTCGATGGAAGTTCCGTCGCCGAGCGCCGGCACGGTCGAGTCGGTCAGCGTGAAGGTCGGCGACAAGGTATCCGAGGGGACCGCGATCCTCATGCTCGCGGCCGCGAGCGCTCCGGCCCCTGAAGCGCCCGGCGCACCGCGCGCGGATGTGCCGCAGACGCAGCCAACGGCGGCGGCGCCGCCTAACGGAAAGGCGCCGGAAGCGCCGGCTGCGCCGGCGCAGCAGAGCCTTGACGTCACCGTCCCCGACATCGGCGACTTCACCGGCGTTCCGGTCATCGAAGTCTTGGTCAAACCCGGCGACGAGGTCGAGAAAGAAACGCCGCTCATCACGCTCGAGTCGGAGAAGGCGTCGATGGAGGTGCCGTCGCCGGAAGCGGGCGTCGTGAAATCGATCGACCTCAAGGTCGGCGACAAAGTCTCGCGCGGAACGAAGATACTGACGCTCGAGATCTCGAGCAGCGCCGGCGGCGGCGCGGCTCCGCAGCCGAAAGCAGCGCCGGCGGACGCTCGACCGGCGGAAGTACGACCGGCGGAAGTACGACCGGCGGAAACTCCGGCACAGCCCTCGACCGGTGCCGTCCACGCAAGTCCGTCGATCCGGCGCTTTGCGCGCGAACTCGGCGTCGATCTCGCGGCGGTCAAAGGCTCGGGCCCCAACGGCCGCGTCACGCGCGAAGACGTGCAGTCCTACGTCAAACGCGCGCTCGCCGAACCGCGCGCGGCCGCGGGCGCGATGCCGTTCAACCTGCCGCCCTGGCCGAAGCTCGACTTCGCGCAGTTCGGACCGACCGAGAGCGTCCCGCTCTCGCGGATCAAGAAGATCTCAGGCCCGCTGCTCGCGCGCAATTGGGTGATGATCCCGCACGTCACCAACCACGAAGAAGCCGACATCACCGACCTCGAACACTTCCGGCAGCAACTCAACGTCGAGTATCCGCAGGTCAAGGTGACGATGCTCGCCTTCTTGATCAAAGCGGCCGTCGCGGCGTTGCAGCGCTTCCCCGAACTCAACTCCTCGCTCGACGGCGAGAACCTCATCTTGAAGAAGTACTACAACATCGGTTTCGCCGCCGACACCCCGAACGGTCTGCTCGTCCCCGTCCTCAAGAACGCCGACGAAAAGGGCTTGCTGATCGTCGCCAAAGAGACGCGCGAGCTGGCCGCCAAAGCGCGCGACGGAAAGCTCTCCCTCGCCGAGATGCAGGGCGCGTCGTTTACGATTTCGAGTCTCGGCGGAATCGGCGGTACCGGCTTCACGCCGATCGTCAACGCACCCGAGGTCGCGATCCTCGGCGTCAGCCGCTCGACGATGCGCCCCGTTTGGAGCGGGACCGAATTCTTGCCGCGCTTGATCTTGCCGCTCGCGCTCTCATACGATCATCGCGTCGTCGACGGCGCGCAGGCCGCCCGCTTCAACGACTTCTTGGCTGGCGTCCTCGGCGACATGCGCCGCGCCATGCTCTAAGCCCGCATTCACCCGATGAATTGGGCGAAAAGTCATCTTAGCCCACAAACACGCGATCGCTGACGACGTTCCCGAAGTCCGGCAACGCGCTCTGTGAAAGCTAACTGTTAGATCACGGTCAGTTGCCGTGGACGATGATCGGCGCCATCAAGATCGGCGTAGGCGGCAGCGGCCGCGGAAATCTGGCCGAAACCATCCGCGTCGAGGTCTTTTCGTTGAATCCCGCCTTGGCACTCGTCGTGGGCCAGCAGGCCACAAAGAACGCGGACGACGGCACCGAGACCGACATCGCGAGCATTTGGGCCGTCGCGGTCACCGGCTGCGACACAGTCGATAACGGCCTGGAGCCGATGTGCGGAGGCGGTCCCGAGCCGAACGTTGCGCAGGCCACTCTGAGCGCGCCCAGCGGCAGGTTGAAGACCGCGACGTGGACGCGAATGCCGAGCTTCGTTGGCTGCGATGATGCGCATCCTGGCCATGGAAGGCAGGCGAATCTGAGCGCGCCCGGCGGCAGGTTGAAGACCGCGACGTGGACGCGAATGCCGAGCTGCGGTGCCCTCATCATCGAGGTGGTCGCGGCGGGCCCCGAGGTTGCGGCGAAAACGAGCGAGATTCCGAGGCAGGTCGTAAAGAGCAAACGCATGATGACCTCCGGAGAAACGGAGCGCGAGGTCAGAGTCTAGCGGTCGCTTAATTTTCCGATCGCGCGGGATTTGCCTTTAGCCGGTATTCCCCAGATGGCCGAGCTTTTCGACTCCAGATTGTCGGTTTTCTTGCCTTGAAGGGCTCGCCGGCACTCACAAGAAGCGCTCGAGCCTCACGCGTTTCGTGCGGGCCGCGAGGGGAGCCCAGAGGTCGCCGACCTTTGCAACGCGCTGCGGCATATTGTCCATGCGAAAGTCGTCGAGTTCGACGCCTTTTTCGAGCTCCTTCCAAGTCACCGGCGCGGAGACGGTTGCGCGCGGCGTCGGTCGAACCGAGTAGACCGACGCGAGCGTCTGGCCCCACGCATTTTGATTGTAGTCGACCAAGACTCGGCCGGCGGGACGTTTCGCGATCTTGTACTCGGCGGTGATGAGATCGGGACGGCGCGCGGCGATCGCGAATGCGAACGCCTTTGCGAAACGCCAAACGTCTTTTTGCACCGGGCCGCGGACGATCGGGACGTAGACGTGGATTCCGTTCGAGCCGGTCGTCTTCGCAAACGAGGGCATCCCGATCTCATCGAGACCGCGCCTGACCTCGAGCGCGGTTTCGCGGACTGCATCGAACGGCGTCTTGCCGATCTTGGCGTCTTTGACCGGATCGAGATCGAAATGCAGATAATCCGGCCGGTCGACGTCGTCGCAGCGCGCATACCACGGGTTGAGATCGATGCAGCCTAAGTTGATCGCCCAGAGCAGCGCCGCGACATCGTCGACGACGGGGAAGTCGATCACGCTGCCGGAGCCGTGCTCGACCGCGCACGTCCGCAACCACTCGGGCGCGCCCGGCGGCGTGCGCTTCATGAAGAAGAACGCGCCCTCGGCGCCGTTCGGATACCGCTTCATGACCATCGCCCGGTCGCGAACGTGCGGCAAGAGCGCCGGCGCAATCGCGGCATAATAACGCAACAGGTCCCCTTTCGTCGCTCCGATGCGCGGAAAGAAGACCTTACGCAGGTTCGTCAGGGCCACGTTGCGCCGCCCGACGTGAAGCGTGAGATCGGCGCGATCGCCTGGGATCTGGAGCGTCTGCGGCTTGGCCATCTTCAGAATGTCTTTTCGCCATCGTTGTCTGGTTCGCCGCGCGGTTTTAGCGGGCCGGATCGCGGGTAACACATCTTAAACCCTGAAAGCGGTGTCATCATCCGCGCTCGAAAGCTCGTCGCCTACGAAATCGGCATAGGTTTCCTGGTCCTCATCGGCGGGATGTTTGCTGCGCCGCATCCATCCGAGGCGATGCCGACGTTTGCGCAGGCCCTCGGCCTTCAGTGTAGCGCGTGTCACACGATCGTGCCGCTCTTGAACGACTACGGGCGCTACGTGCAACGAACCGGTTATTCCGCGCTCGACCGGGTGCAAATGAAACGCGCGTTGCCGGTCTGGATCGGCGAGAGCGTCAACTACGACGCGACGGCGACTCCCGACACGGGCGTCAACCGTTATTCGTTTGGAAACCTGGCACTGCAGGGCGTCGGCTACCTTGCGCCCGACGTGACGTTCCACTACCAGCAGTGGATCGTTCAAGGCGACCAGCCGGGCGGCATCGATACGCTCTGGGTTGCGTACAGCAACCTCTTTCACGGCGACGGTCACCTGTTCGTTGGAAAGCTCGAGAACCCGGCGCCGTCACCCTACAGTCAAGACTTCGAAATCGACGGCCCGTCAGCGTCGGGAACCCTGGTGGGCGAGCACGATTGGGCTGCAACGTACAACAACCGCTGGGGAACCAAGCTCAACTACACGCACGGCCGCTACAGCGTGGAAGCCGGCTACGTATTGTCCAGCGACGACCTCAACGGGGCTACGGATTTCAGCGCGGGCGACAAGACCTTCCAATGGAAGGCGAACTACGCTTCTCCCAAAGATCCTATTGAAGCCGGGCTGTTCGGAAGTGTCGGCACGATTCCGGTGAGCACGGGAACCAATCAGTACTCATCGGTCGCCGCGTACGTCCAGGTCGATCCGGGAAGCTACGGGCGGCCCGGCTTGCTCGCGGTCTATCAAACGGAGCGCGACAGCAATCCCGGGATGGACTCGAACACCGGTAACATCATGCCGGCAACCAATAGCCGCGGCGCCAGCATGATGCTTTACGAACCTCTCCTTAAAGGTAACGTCGTCGTCGGCTTGCGCCACGATTTCAACGACAACGGCTTCGGTACGCTTTCGAATGGAAACGCCGTCAACGTCGCCTTCAACCTTCCATACACGAACTATCTGCACGGTTATCTCGAGGCGAACACGGGAGGCAACTCTTCGCTGGTTGGCGCATCGGGCGGACCGACTTGGAAGGGCATGCTCTGGCTGACGCTCCCCGTCAGGGCAGCGAAGTGACTCCGAGCTTGTAGCGGGGCTCGTGCAAGGGTCTCGGGCGTGCATGGCAAAGCGCCGCTCGGGAGGGATTCGGTGTGAATCCTCGGCTTTCGATCGTACTCGCCCTTGGAATCGCCGTCGCGTTGATGTCGGCGTCGCACACACGTGGCGCCGCCGCTGCGCCGGCGCCGGACGGCAAGGCGCTCTTTGCCTCGAAGTGCGCCGCTTGTCACCAGGCGACCGGCTTAGGCGGCGGCCCTTATCCGCCTCTGGCCGCGAACGCCGACGTGACGGCGGCGGATACGTCGAACTTGATCCTGACGGTCCTCAATGGGCGAAGCGGGCCGATCCAAGTGAACGGGAAGACGTTCAGCGGCACGATGCCGACGTGGAAGGATCAGCTCTCCAACGACGATATCGCCGCGGTTCTGACATACGTTCGGTCCGCGTGGACGAACTCCGCATCCGCGGTCACCGCGGCTCAAATCGCGGCTGCCCGCAATCCGACCGCGCTGAGCGGCGGGCAGATATTCGCCGCAAGGTGCGCGACGTGTCATCAAGCGGCCGGGCAGGGCACGAGTGCGTATCCGCCGCTCAACGGCAATCCGGACGTCGCCGCGAGCGATCCCAAAGCGATGATCGCGACGATCGTCAACGGGAGGACGGGACCGCTCGTTGTAAACGGCGTGACGTACAACGGTAAGATGCCGACCTGGAAGGGTCAGCTCTCGAACGCCGACATCGCGGCAGTAGCGACCTACGTCCGCTCGGCGTGGACCAACAAAGCGTCGGGCGTGAGCGAACAGCAGGTCGCAGCCGCCGGAGCCTCGGTATTAACCGCGGTCGGGGGGTCGATCTATTCCTCGAAGTGCGCCGGTTGCCACGGAGCGAAAGGACAAGGTAGTGGCGGCGGGATGTTTCCGGCGCTGGCCGGAGATTCGCTCGTGAACTCCTCCGATCCGAGCGGCATGATCGGGGTGATCGAGCACGGGCGCAAAGTGATGCCGTCATGGAAGGGCCAACTCTCGCCCGGTGACATCGCCGCGGTCACGACGTTCATTCGTTCGGCCTGGGGAAATAAGAGCGGCCCAGTGACCGAACAAGACGTCGCCGCAGTGAAATAGGTTACGTAAGGATCCGGCCGAATTCCGCGGCGAACCGCTCGGGCGAAAGATTCGTCTGCGCCGCCAGACGGCCGAGTTGCGGCTCGCGCAGATCCTCGGGCTCGAGGCGGATCATGTACTGCCGGGCGACTTCGTATGACTCGGTCGTGATATCGACGAGGCGCGTGCGAATTCGTCCGCTCGCCGGGTCGAGCAACTCTTGCAACGTCACCGGCACGACGCGGCCGCCGGAGAGCGCGATCAGCGCGCCGCTTCCGCCGCCGAGGAGATAGCGCACCGCGCCGTATCCGAGCGTACGCGTGTATTCGACGTCGAACGGGACGGGTTTCGCGCAGCGCAATTCGTAGCCGATGTCCTTCGGGACGACGGTGATCTCGACGCCGAGCGCTTTGAGGCGCTCGCGCACCGCGTCGCGCAGGACCATCCCGATCGGGATGTCGGCGAGCCGGACGTTACCGTAGGCATCGCGCGAGGCGTCGGACATCGCCGCCAGGTCGCTTGACGAAAGCCGCTCGACGAAGCCTTCAGCGATCACCGCGACGCCGTGATCGCGGTCCCCGGCTTTGCGCTTCACGATCGCGCCGACGATCGTGTCGACGATGAGGTCGAGCCGGATCTCGCCGGCCGGAAATTCCTCGGGTATGACCGCGAGCGTCGCCCCGGCCGCCTTGCAGATCCCGAGCGCGAGCGAACCCGACTTGCGGCCCATCGTGATCGCGAGATACCAGCGTGATGCCGTTCGCGCGTCCTCCATGAGGTTCTCGACGATCCCGACTCCCGTCGAACGCGCCGTCTCGAAGCCGAACGTCGGCGCGTTGTCCGGTAAGGGAAGATCGTTGTCGATCGTCTTAGGCACCGTCGCGATCCCCAGGCGTCCGGCGGTCCGTTCGGCGATGCGCGTCGCGCCGTAGGTCGTGTCGTCGCCGCCGATCGCGATCAGATAGCGCAGCTCGAGCGAGAGCAGCGACTCGACGCAGCGCGCGAGGGTCGCTTCATCCTTCGCCGGGTTCGTCCGCGACGTGCGCAGAATCGAGCCGCCCGTCGCGTGGATGCGCGACACGTCGTCGATCTCGAGCTTCGCAACCCGCGAGACGTCGCCGCGCACGAGGTGCGCGTAGCCGTCGTAGATTCCGACGACGTCGAGCCCGCTGTTGAGCGCTTCGATCGCGGCCGACGCGATGACTCCGTTGATTCCGGGTGCCGGGCCGCCGCCGACCAGGATGCCGATTCGATCCGCCATTACGGTGTGGTTCGCAATGACCGAGCTGTTTCATCGCAAGCGAGCGCCCAGGCAGCCCTACATTTGTCGGTGAAGGGGCGGCCGATGTCCTACCCGCGAGATCTCATCGGCTACGGCGCCCGCCCCCCACAGGCCAAATGGCCGAACGGCGCGCGCATCGCGGTGCAGATCGTGATGAACTACGAAGAAGGCTCTGAGTACTCGATTCCCGACGGCGACGAGACCTCGGAGATGTATCTGACCGAAGTCCCGGGCGCGACGGTCGGGCCTCACAAGCGCGATCTGATCGTCGAGTCGGTCTACGAGTATGGGAGCCGCGCCGGTTTTTGGCGCTTGATGCGGATGTTCGAGGAGCGAAAGATCGACGTCACGGTTTTCGGTGCGGCGCTCGCGCTCGAACGTAACCCCGAAGCGGCCCGCGCGATCGCGGCGGCCGGGCACGAAGTCTGTTCGCACGGCTGGCGCTGGATCGGCTTCCAGAACATGGATATAGAAGAAGAGCGGCGGCAGATGCGCATGGCGGTCGCCTCGATCGAGAAGACGATCGGAACGCGGCCGCTGGGCTGGTATTGCCGCTACGCCCCGAGCGAGAACACGCGCCGCCTGGTCGTCGAAGAGGGCGGCTTCCTGTACGATTCCGACGCCTACAACGACGATCTGCCCTATTGGGTGCGCGTCGACGGCAAACCGCATCTCGTCATCCCCTACACGCTCGACGTCAACGACATGAAGTTCTCGGTGGCGCCCGGCTTCACGTCGCCGAGCGGATACTTCGAATACCTCAAGGATGCGTTCGACGTGTTGTACGCGGAGGGGAAGATTCAACCGAAGATGATGTCGGTCGGCTTGCATACTCGTCTTGCGGGACGGCCGGGACGCGCCGCGGCGCTGGGGCGTTTCCTCGATTACATCGCGGGGCGCGAGGACGTGTGGATCCCGAGGCGCATCGACATCGCTCGCCATTGGATCGCCGAGCACCCCGCGGAGCGATATCTGTGAACGTGGCGTCGCGTTCGCCGGTCGTCGCGCGGCTCGCCGAACTCGCCAAGCTGGGCGCATACGAAGGAGGCATCGACCGCGGGCTCTTCACGCCGGCCGAGCACGCCGCACGATTGCTGTTCGCCGGCTGGGCGCGAGCCGGCGGCTTTGCGTTGTCCCAAGATCGCGCCGGCAATCTGTTCGCGCGCCGCGAGGGAACTTCTCGGCGCGCGCCCATCGTTATGGGATCGCACCTCGATACGGTGCGCACCGGCGGCGCCTACGACGGCGCGTACGGCGTCGTTGGTGCTCTTTGCACACTCGAACTGTTGGCGGCCTCTGCTACGGCGACACACCACCCGATCGAAGCGGTCGCGTGGGCCGGAGAAGAAGGGAGCCGCTTTCCTATGGGGTGTTTGGGGAGCGGCGCGTATGCCGGCCTCAACGCGCTCGAGCAGATCGACGCGCTCGTCGGCGACGACGGCGTTCGATTCTCCGACGCGCGCGCGGGCGCGAGCGGTCTCTTGCCGGGGGTTGAGGTTCGCGACGGATTTCCGCGTCCGGCTGCGTGCGTCGAGCTGCACATCGAGCAGGGTCCGATCATGGAACGCGCCGGCGCGCGCCTCGGCGTCGTGACCGCGATCGCCGGTCAAGGACGATACGAGGTCGAGGTCGTCGGCGAGCCCGGGCATGCGGGGACGATCCCGATGATCGTTCGCCACGACGCGCTCTGTGCCGCAGCCGAGATCGCGCTCGGCCTCGAGACGACCGCGCGGCAGTTGGGCGAGTGCGTCGCCACCGTCGGCCATTTCGTCGTCGAGCCGAATCAGACGAACATCGTTCCGGGCCGCGTCGTCTTTCGGGTCGACGCTCGCAGCGTCGATGACGAGCGCGTCGAGCGCATCGCTGCGGCCCTGGGCGACGAGTGTGCGCGCGTCGAGATTCAGCGCGGCGTGACGTGTCGCATCAAGCAGCTCGAACGCCGTGCGTCCGTGCCGATGGACGAGCGGCTCCGCGGCGCGCTGCACGAAGCGCTCGCACCGCTTGCCGAACGCGTCATCGACGTGCCGAGCGGCGCCGGGCACGATACGATGTGCGTCGCAACCGTCGCTCCGGCCGCGATGATCTTCGTCCCGAGCGCCGGCGGGCGGAGCCACGTCGGCAGCGAGTACACCGCGCCCGAGGATTTGGAACTCGGCGTCGAAGGGTTGGCGCGATCGATCGCGGCGGTCGATCGCGTGCTCTCTAAAGGAGTCTGACGTTTACCAGAAGAGCTGACCCGCCGCGTGCGGCTTCACCCAAACGATCAAATCCCAGAGCGTCGGGAACTCGAAGATCGTGACGATGTAGCTGGCGCTGGGTACGCGCCCCAGCTTGACCACCGTGTCTGCCGAAGGATTCGACAGATTTCCGCCACCGGCCACGAAATCGTTGTTCCAAAACCATTGGTCGTAGATCATTGTTCCGCTATCCGGTGCGCGAACGACGTAATGGACGTGCCCGTTGAATTCAAACCAGCGGCACGGATCGATTCCCCATAGTTGCGGTCGCGGTTCCCCATTGGGGCGCGGCACCGAAAAGTCGGCGCCCATCAGGTTTCCGTCGTTGTCGTACCACAGCTGACTGGGATGCGTGGGATCCGAGGTCCAGTGCTGGTTGGCATAACTAATGGCGCCGGTATCGTCGGGCGCGGTGTAACGAACGTAACCCGCCGCGAGCGCATCGCCGACGTGTGGAAAGCGTGCGGTGACATCGCGCTGCACATTCTGGACGAAAGCGGTCTCGCCGGCCGAAAGCGGGCCGTGGCAGGTCGGCTGTTCGTCGGCGTGAACCGGCGCAGCAAACGCAAACGCTCCGACGGCAGCAAAGAGTGCAGCAGCCAAACGGGCCTTGATTGAAAGTCCACCGGGATTCCCCATATGACCGTTCCTTTCGAGCCGACGCCGGATGATTCCGGCGGTTTTCGGGGCGGATTTGCGAACTCATCTGGTGAATGCGGGCTGATGCAATTTTTTATCTGCGGTTCGGCGTTGCGCGGCCAACCCGATCACAAGAATCTCGGCGGCGCGAAATTTGTGGGCGCGGCGCAGACGGCGCCGCGTTACCGGCTGCACTCGGTCCGCGACCAGCATCCGGGAATTTATGAGGTTTCCGAAGGCGGCGTCTCGATCGCCGGCGAGTTGTATGAATTCACTGCCGAGCAGCATGCGCACCTCATGGCGAACGAGCCGCCCGATCTCTACGAAGCCGAGATCGCTCTCGATGACGGCTCGACCGCGAACGCGATGATCTACCCGCGGAAGTTGATCGAGGAGCGCGGCTACGAGGACGTCTCGCAGTTCGGCGGCTGGACGGCCTTCAAAGCATCTCTTTCGACTCGGAAGTAACTCAGGATTCCCGAATGGCGTCCCTCAGGCGGAACCGCGCGATCTTTGCGATTTCGGCGAGTGCGGTCGCGATCTCGGTGTCTCGATCGTTTTCGGTGCGGCGCTCGAGGTTCGCAAGCAGCGAGGCTTTGTCGTGCTCGCGCGCGCAGATCACAAACGGGAATGAGAACTTGGCGCGATACGCGGAGTTGAGGCGATCGAAGCGCGCGGTCTCCTCGGCGGTCAAGCGGTCGAGCCCCGCCGATGCCTGTTCGGCGCTTGACGAGGTCGTGAGGCGCCCTTCGCGCGCGACGCGCCCGGCGAGGTCGGGATGGGCTGCGATGAGCATGACCTTGCGATCTTCCGGCGCCGCGTCGACGACCTCGACCATCCGAGCGTGGAGCGACGTGACGCTCGCGAACGGCCGGCTCTCCCAAGCACGTTCTGCGACCCACGGTGAGTGTTCGAACGCGAAGCCCGCCGCGGCCACGAACGCCTCCCGATCGGACGCGTTGAGGTCGGCGAGACTCGTCAATCGAATGACCGCGGCGTGAGCACCCTGCTCGTTCGCGATGCGACCTTGCTCGCGACCTTCGACGATGCGAACCGCGAAATCGCGGGCGGCGGCGTCTTCGCCCGCGACGGCGTGATCGAAGCCGTCGGGCCGGCCAAGACATTGCCGGCGCAGGCCGACGAGATCGTCGACGCGTCGGGGATGGTGATTCTGCCGGGCTTGGTTTGCACGCACCATCACTTCTACCAAACGCTCACGCGAAACTTGCCGGCCGCTCAGGATGTCGCGCTTTTTCCGTGGCTCGTCGCGCACTATCCGATCTGGGCGCGTCTGACGCCCGAAGGCGTCCGCAGCAGCACGGCGATCGCGTTGGCGGAGTTGCTCCTCTCCGGCTGTACGACCGCCGCCGATCACGGCTACATTTGGCCGAACGGAGCGCGGGTCGACGATCAGATCGAGGTCGCTCGCAAGATGGGCGTCCGGTTTCACGCCTCGCGCGGCTCGATGTCGCTCGGCCGTTCGCAAGGCGGCCTCCCGCCCGACGAGGCCGTGGAAGATGAAGATGCAATCCTGCGCGACTGCGAGCGCGTCATCGGGGAGCACCACGACCCCGCGCGCTACGCGATGACGCGCATCGTTCTCGCGCCCTGCTCGCCCTTCTCGGTGACCCCCGAACTGATGCGTGCGAGCGCGGCACTCGCGCGGCAACACGGATGTCATCTGCACACCCATCTCTGCGAGACTGTCGACGAGGAGAGTTTCTGCATCGAGAAGTACGGCAAACGGCCGGTCGAATTCGCCGAGTCGCTCGGCTGGAGCGGATTGGACGTATGGTACGCGCACGCGATCCACATCGCGCAGGGAGAGATCGATCGCCTGGGGGCGACGCGCACGGGCGTCGCGCACTGCCCGACCTCGAACATGCGCCTCGGCGCCGGGATCGCGCCGGTGCTCGCGCAGCAGAAGGCCGGGATGCGCGTCGGGCTCGGCGTCGACGGCTCGGCTTCGAACGACGGCTCGCACATGCTCGACGAAACCCGCCATGCGATGCTCTTACAGCGCGTCGCGCACGGGGCCGGCGCGCTCGGCGCACGCGGGGCGTTGCGAATGGCGACCCGCGGCGGTGCGAGCGTCCTCGGCCGCGACGACGTCGGGCACCTCGCGCCCGGCATGGCGGCGGACTTCATCGGCGTCCGGGTCGACGGCCTGGCGACGGCCGGAGGCGCGGTTCACGATCCGCTCGCATCACTGTTGTTCTGTCGCCTCGGCAACGTCGATCTCAGTATCGTCAACGGTAAGGTCCGTGTCCGTGACGGGAATCTTGTCGACGTCGATCTTCCGAAACTCGTCGAACGCCACAATCACCTCGCCCTCGAACTCGTAGGGCTTTAGCACAAAATACGTGAGGTAATCATCATGGACAGAGTCAAAGGCGCACAGGTTCGGCGCGAGGTACTCGGCGCCGAACACGTCGACCGCATGAAGGCGGTCGCCGTCGACCCGTTCTATCAAAACTTCGTAGACTTCACCGAGGAGTTCTGTTGGGGCAACGTCTGGATTCGCCCCGGCCTCGATCGCAAGACGCGCAGTCTGCTCAACCTCGCGATGCTCTCGGTGATGGCGCGCTGGCACGAGTTCGAAGTCCACGTCCGCGGCGCGCTCAACAACGGCGTCACCAAGGAAGAGATCGCCGAGGTCTTGCTACAAGCCGGCGTCTACGGCGGTGTGCCGATCGCCGCGGAGGCGTTTCGCGCCGCGCGCCGCGTCTTCGAAGCGGTCGGCAGCGAGACCTAACCCGATCCCTCCCGGAGCGGTGGGTTAGAGCGCCGCGGCACACGTCGGGTGCTCCGCGTTCTCAGTTGATGGCTCTCGGCGTTTCCGCGAAGGTCGTGCAAGAAAGACTCGGACACGCTACCGCCGGATTTACGCTCAACGTCTACGGCCATCTCGGGCCATCACTTCAGGCCGAAGCGGCTCGCCGGTTGGAAGGCGTACTCGGCCGGCTCATTACGTACTGCGCGAACGGCACGACGGAGGCGAACTGACCACTGCGACACTGGCATAGGCGAGCTCCTCAAGACCCCTCTATGCGAAGTAGCGCCTCTGGCGGAGCCAATCCGGGATGACGGGCAAGCCACATAGAACGTCGAGGTCGGTGTCGAATCAATCAGGCTCCGTCATCGTCTCGGATCCAGAGATTCTGGGGGGTACGCCGGTCTTCGCCGGCACGCGCGTCCCGGTTCGCATACTCTTTGAGAATCTCGCGGATGGCGTGAGCCTGGAGGAGATTCTCGAGGCCTACCCGAGCCTCAGGCGTGAGCAAGCCATCGAAGTTTTGCGCCAGGCTGACTCACTTATTGAGCGAACCGCGTCGTAGGTGTGCGCGTCCTGCTGGACGAGTGTGTGCCGAGGCACCTAAAGGACATGCTGTCTTCAGTGCACGACGTCGCGACCGTCTTCGACGTTGGCTGGACGGGCTTAAAGAACGGCGTCCTATTGCGCAAGGCCGATTCGCTGTTCGACGCGCTGGTCACCGCGGATCAGCACATGTACCACCAGCAGAGTTTCGTCGGATTGCGCATAGCGGTCATCGCCCTGCCGACCAACCACCTGCGCCTGGTGCAAAGCGCCGTGCCGGCGCTGCTTCAATCTCTCGGCCGCATTGAAGCCGGACAGCACGTCCTTATGGATCTTATCGGAGCTCCCGAGCGCTGGCCGGAGCTCCGACTCCAGAATGTTGCCGACGAAGGTGGTGTCACCCGGCATGTGTTCGGCCTTGAGGAATGAGGCGCGACGTCCTCGCCGGACAGGAGCGCAGAAAACTAGACGTCGGCGCCGAGCTGTTGCGTAGACGATGTCCAGATCGTTTCGCCGTCGGCTGAAGGAGGGCTGCGCCGGCCTAGCAACGCCGTAGAGGCCGGTTCATGCCACGTTCAACGCACCACAACGGTCGATCACCCTGCTACGGCTTATAGGATCAGAGCCTCTGGCATATGGAGAGGTGGCCGAGTGGCTGAAGGCGGCGGTTTGCTAAATGAGCGTTGACCGTTCCGGTGCCGGCACGCGCGTCGCGATCAGGCGCGCAACGATGAACGCGACGCCGAAGGCGACGAAGTACGAAATGTCGCCGATCGCCGGAAAGTGCGCGGCGATTGGGCCGACGTACCATTCCTGACGATAGAAGGGCAGCGCGCAGGCGAGCCCGGCGATCCAGCCGGCGAGTGCCGCGGAGAAGGGCCGCGTCTCGGCACCGCGGCTCGCGAGGACGGCGCCCGCCCAGGGCGCGGCCCAACTCGACAAGAGCAATAGGAACGCCGTGAAGTTCTGCGCCGTCTGCTCGGGATGGAGACCCGAAAGTGCGAGCAGACCCCCGAGCAATCCGACGACGAGCGCGGCTTGCCAACGCACGAGCGTGTAGCGGACGACCAGCCCTGCGGCGCCGCCGACCAGGATCGCCGCAATCGCGACGGTCGACGGCGAGAAGCGCGCGCTCGGCTCGGTGATTCCGGCAACGACCAAGATGATCGCCGTCGCCAATGCGAAGACCAAGCCGACGAAGACCGCAAACCACGGCCGCCGTCGCGCGTCCCAGGCCACGAGCGAGGCGAGCGAACCCGAATAGAGGTTGAGACAATTCGCGCTGACCGTGCCGAGCAGCACCGTCACGAGGCCGAGTGCGACGAGCCAGTTGCTCGTGAACAATTTCTCGATGATGTCGCTCGGCGTCGCGGCGACCAAATCGGTCCCCGCGATCGCCGTCACCGCAGCGGCGCCGAGGATCTCGAGCGCTGTCGATGGGATCGCGCCGCCGAGAAACGTCCACCACCACACCGCGGCCCGGCTGCTCCGAGCCGGCAGATACCGCGAATAGTCGGCGGCGCACGGCCCCCAGCCGATCGCATACGAGAAGGCCAGCGCCGCCGAGAAGACGACCCCCGCGATCTCGCCCCCGCCCGCAAGCGGCGCGTGCGAATTGAACGGCGCAGCCGCATGCGCTCGCTGAAAACAGGCGATCGCGATCGCGATGAAGCCGACCGTCAAGCCGATGCCGGCGATCTTTTCGAAGAGATGGATCATGTTGTAGCCGTAGATCACGATCGTGATCTCTACGACGAGCACGATCGCAAGCGCCGGAATGTACGGCAGATGCAGGAGCGCCTGCAACGCGAAGGCGCCGAAGACGGTGTCGACCCCGAACCAGCCGACGCCGGCCAAGAAGGCGAGCACCGCCGGAAAGGCGTTCGCATCCGTCCCGAAGACGCGCCGTGAGATCATCATTTGCGGCCGTCCGAAGCGAGGACCGAACTCCGCGAGCAGCCCGAGGACCGAATAGGCGGCGAGGTTGCCGATGACGATTCCGGCGACCGCGCCCCAGAACGACGTGCCGTAGAGCGCGGTGGTCAGGATCCCGGTTGCGAACGTCGCGGTCTCGGCATTTGCCGAAAACCACAGCGAAAAAAGATCGCTCGGCTTGCCGTGGCGCTCTCGCTCGTCGATCCGTTCGATCCCGTGGGGCTCGACGGCGGCGACGTTCGCGCCGTATGGCGTCAACGAACGAGGGCTTCGGCGGTCTCGGTCGTGCGGCGGCGCGTCTCTTCGATCGCGCGCAGCACGCGTTCGGGGGTCATCGGCAGATCGCTGACCCACGCACCGGTCGCATCGAAGATCGCCGCAGCGACGGCCGGCGCGAACGGAACGAGCGGCATCTCGGCGACGCCTCGCGCGCCGAACGGTCCGTTCGGATCGGCGCTTTCGACGATGATCGGATACACTTCGGTCGGCATGTCGAGCGTCGTCGGTAGAAGATAGGTGCTGAAATACGGCGTCAACAACTTGCCGTCACGCGCGAGCATGTTCTCGGTGAGCGCGTAGCCGACCGCCTGCGCGAGACAGCCCTCGATCTGGCCTTCGACTTGTTGCCGGTTGATCGCGCGGCCCACGTCGTGAACGCTGATCACGCGCAGGACTTGCGTCACGCCGGTGTGGACGTCGACTTCGACTTCGACCGCCTGCGCTGAGTAGCCGTAACAATAGTTCGGAACGCCGTCGCCCGTCTGTAGATCGAGCGGCGTCGTCCGCGGCGGACGGTATTGGACCGTCGCGCGCGGATCGGAGCCGGCGGTCCAATTCCGTCGTGCGGCCTCGGCGGCGTCTTTGACGGCGCGCCCACCCATGAGGGTCATCCGCGACGCCGACGCCGAGCCGGCGTTCGGCGCCTCCGAAGAATCGTCGGTGACCATGCGCACCGCTTCGAGCGGCAGTTCGAGCGTCTCGGCCGCGATCTGGCGCAAGACCAAATGCGCGCCCTGACCGACTTCGGCGGCCCCGACCCGGACCGTCGCGCCGCGAATCTCGATCGGCGTCGCATCCAGCTCGACGGTCGCCGTCGCTTGCTCGGGGAAGCCGAAGGAATAACCGACGTTCTTGATTCCGCACGCGAGGCCGATCCCGCGCCGCAACGGCGATCCTGGTTCGGGGCGTCCGGCGGCGCCCAAACGCGCCGTTTTTTCCTCGAGGCAACGCTCGAAGACTTCACGGACGCTCACGCCCGGCGGGAGCGGGTGGCCCGTCGTCTCGATGTCGCCTTCCTTATATAGGTTCTTCCGGCGGATGTCTGCCGGGTCGAGGCCGAGTGCATACGCGAGCCGCGTCACCATCGACTCGGCGGCGAAATGCGCTTGCGGCGTGCCGAAGCCGCGGAAAGCGCCCGACGGGACGTTGTTCGTGTAGGTGACGATCGCATCGGTCGCGACGTTGGGGATCGCGTACGGCCCGGCCGCAAAGATCGCCGCACACTTGAGGACTTCGGCCGACGTGGACGCATACGCCCCGCCGTCGGCGATCGACTCGACTTGCGCGGCGACGATCGTTCCGTCGCGCTTCGCGCCCCACTTCGTCGTGATCGTGAACGGGTGGCGCTTGTGGTGGCCGATGATCGACTCCTCGCGATTCCAGACCATCGCGACGGGCGTCTTCAATTTCCACGCGGCCAGCGCGACGAGCGGCGGGAGCGAGAGATCCTCGCGTCCTCCGAACGCGCCGCCGATCTTCGCATAGCGAACGACGACGTGCTCCTCGGGCATCTCGAACATCTTGGCGATCTGACGGCGGTCTTCGTGCAGCCACTGACCCGCCGTTTCGAGCACGAGCTTCTCGCCTTCCCAGTAGGAGATGCCGGCGTCGGGCTGCAGGTACGCATGTTCCTGCCAGCCGGTCGTGAAGCGGCCTGCGAGGATGACGTCGGCCGAGTCAAAGGCCGCCTCGACGTCGCCTTTGCGAATCTTCTGATGCAGCAGAACGTTCGAGCGATCGGCGTGAACGCGCGGCGCATCCGGCAGCAGCGCCTGCTGCGCGGTCGTAACTGCCGGCACATCCTCGTAGCGTACGCGGACCTTCGCGGCCGCGGCGCGAGCGATCGCCGCCGAGTCCGCGACGACCAGCGCGACGCGATCGCCGTAGAAGCGCACGACGTCTTCGCACAGGAGGGGTTGATCGGCTTCGATCAAGCCGAAGCGGTTGTACGGCACGTCCTTCGCGGTCAGCACGGCGCGAACGCCCGCCATCGCGCGCGCCTCGCTCGCGTCGATCTCGAGAATTCGTGCCGATGCGCGGTGCGCGAAGACGGCCGCGGCGTGCAGCATTCCGGGCCGAAGCAGATCGGCCGGATAGCGGGCCGCGCCGGTCACCTTGTCGAGCGCGTCGGGACGCGGCAGAGAGGCGCCGACGACCTTCACGCCGTCACCTTGATCGGCGCGCGCTCGGCGGCCATCTCGGCTGCGGCGGCCGACATCGCGTCGAGAATTTTGCGGTAGCCCGTGCAGCGGCAGAGGTTGCCGCTGATCGCCGTTTGCGCCTCCGCGAGATTGCTCCCGGGAACTTCTTCGAGCAGCTTTGCGCCCGCCATCAGCATCCCCGGGATGCAGAACCCGCACTGGACCGCGGCGTGTTCGACGAACGCGCGCTGTAAGGGATGGAGCTCGCCGTTCATCGCGAGGCCCTCGATCGTCGTGACCTCGGCGCCGTGCGCCTGGGGCGCGGGCGTCAAGCACGACATGATCGCCCTCCCGTCGAGCCACACGGTGCATGCGCCGCACTCACCTTCGGCGCAACCTTCCTTCGCGCCGGTCAACCCGGCCTCGTCGCGCAGCGCATCGAGCAACGACTTGTGCGCGGCGCCGGCAAGCTCGCGCTTCTTGCCGTTGATCGTCGCCACGATCGTGCCCTCGAATGGGATCGGTCGCGAAGCGCGGACGTTTGCCTCGAGCAAGATCGGCAGTTCCGGAACGTTCGCGCCTTCGGTGCCGTCGGCGATTCGCTCGAGCGCGCGGTCGACCAGCACCGCGACGGTGCGACGGCGGTAATCGGCCGATCCTCGAACGTCGTCGATCGGCTTGATCGAATCGGCCGCGATCTGCGCTACCTTCTCGCGCGTCGCGCGATCGAGCGTCGCGTCGGCGAGCGCATTCTCTGCCGCAACGGCGCGGAAGATGGTCGGGGCGACGCAGCCGAGCGCGATGCGTGCGTCGCGGACGCGCGGGCCGTCGAACGAAGCAACGATCGCGACGTTGATCACTGAAATCGCTTGCGCGCGCCGCAACCCGAGTTTCAAGAAAATGCCCCGTCGTTGCGCATCGAGCTTGCGCACGCTGATGCTGCGGATCAGTTCGTCGGAACGCATCGCCGTCGTGCGGAAGCCGGTGCAGAACTCCTCGACGGGCACCGTGCGCGTCCCGCGCACCGAGACGAGTTCGACTGCGGCTTCGAGGACGTAGAGCGCGGTGATCGTGTCGTTCGCCGGCGATGCCGTGACGAGGTTGCCGGCGACGGTCGCTCGCGTTCTGATCTGCGGCGCGCCGACTTCGAGACAGGCCTGCACTAAGGGAAGCGCGTGCCGGCGGAAGAGCGGAACGGACAAGATGCGATTGTGTGTGACGAGGCCGCCGATGACGAGCCGGTCGCCTTCGTCGGCGATAAAGTTCAACTCGTCGCCGAGCGCGGTGACGTCGATGAGACAACTCGTCGGTTTCACGCCGCGCTGCAGCTCGACCAGCACGTCGGTCCCACCGGCGACGATGCGTCCGCGTTCGCCTTCTCGCGCGAGAATCTCCAGCGCTTCGGAAAGCGAGGTCGGCCGCAGGTAGGTCTCGATCATGCCAGGCCTATCTTCGTGCCGACCGGGCCGCAGTCTTTGGCGCTGAGGGGGGCGCCATGAGGGCGGCGGGAAGGAAATGACGCACATGGCGCTCCGTTCGGGCGGCGAGGTTCTGGTTTCGGCGCTGCGCATCAACGGCGTCGATCGAGTCTTTTGCGTCCCCGGCGAGAGTTACATCGCCGTTTTGGACGCGCTGCACGACGTGCCGAGCATCGGGGTCGTCACGTGCCGTCACGAAGCCGGTGCGGCGAACATGGCGGAGGCCGATGGAAAGATGACCGGCCGGCCCGGGATCTCGTTTGTGACGCGGGGTCCCGGCGCGACGCACGCATCGACCGGCGTTCACACCGCGATGCAGGACTCGACGCCTATGATTCTTTTCATCGGGCAGGTCGCGCGCGGGTTTCGCGGACGCGAGGCGTTTCAAGAGATCGATTACGTGCAGATGTTCGGTGCCGTCGCGAAGTGGGTCGCCCAGATCGACGACGCGCGGCGCCTTCCCGAACTCGTGACGCGCGCCTTCGCGGTTGCGATGTCGGGACGGCCTGGCCCCGTCGTGCTGGCGTTACCCGAAGACATGCTGCGCGATGAGGTCGACGTCGCCGATCTCGCCCGCGCGAACGCCGGCGGCGCGCACCCCGGCAGCGAAGAGATCGCGCGTTTGCACGCGATGCTGAGCGAGTCGGAACGGCCGCTGGTCGTTCTGGGCGGAAGCGGATGGGACGCGGCGTCGTGCGGCGTGGTTCGCCGCTTCGTGAAGAAGAGCGATCTCCCGGCGACGTGCACGTTTCGCCGCCAATCGCTCCTGGATAATTGCGACGAGCACTATGTCGGAGACATGGGTGTCGGCATCAATCCGGCGCTTGCAAAGCGGATTCGCGACGCCGATCTGATCGTCGCCATCGGCGGCCGCTTGAGCGAAGCGCCGACGAGCGGCTACAGCCTGATCGAATCGCCGCGACCCAAGCAGCGCCTGGTCCACGTTCACGCCGATCCGAACGAACTCGGCCGCGTCTTTCAAGCCGACCTGGCGATCAACGCGACCCCTCGGAACTTCGCCGCGGCGATCGACACGCTCGAAGGTGTCGACGGCAGGCGTTGGCGCGATTGGCGCCGCGCGGCGCGTGCGGATTACGAAGCGAGCTTGCAACCCAGCCTCGACGGCGGTGCGCTCGATCTCGCGAAGATCGTGCGCTATCTTTCGGAGTGCTTACCCGGCGACGCGATCCTTTGTAACGGGGCCGGAAACTTCGCCGCGTGGCTGCACCGTTTTTTCCAATTCAAGACCTTCGGAACGCAGCTTGCCCCGACGTCCGGCGCGATGGCCTACGGCGTCCCTGCCGCGGTCGCCGCGAAACTCCGTTATCCGGATCGGATCGTGATCGCGTGGGCCGGCGACGGCGATTTCATGATGAGCGGTCACGAGCTGGCGACGGCGATGCAGTACCGCGCGGCGATTGTCGTCGTGGTGATCAATAACGGGATGCTGGCGACGATCCGGATGCACCAGGAGCTAGCCTATCCGGGCCGGGTCAGCGGAACCGACCTCCGCAATCCGGACTTCGTCGCACTCGCGCGCGCGTACGGCGCGCATGCCGAACTCGTTGAAACCACGGCCGAGTTCGCGCCGGCGTTCGATAGGGCCGTTGCAACGGGCGTTCCGGCGCTGCTCGAACTCCGCGTCGACCCCGAGCTCATCTCGACGCGAACGACGATCTCCAAGATACGCCACGCCTCACGTTCGTGAACCAGGAGTCTCGCGCACGGCCGTCGGACCCGACCTACGATCCGCCCGCGTTCCTCTCGAGGCGTTAGCATGATCGATTCCGGCGTTGCACTGCCCTTGCTCTCCGTCACCGACGTGACGTTGCAGTACAAGACGCGCAATCACCGCGTGACCGCGACCTATCGCGTCGGCTTCGATGTCTACCCGTCCGAACGCTATGTCATCCTCGGTCCGTCGGGTTGCGGAAAAACGACGCTGCTGAAAGCGGTCGGCGGCTACATCACGCCGACCGAAGGGACGATTCGGCTCAAGGGCACGGTCGTCACCAAGCCCGGCGCCGACCGGATGATGGTCTTCCAAGAGTTCGATCAGCTCATGCCTTGGAAGACCGTCAAGGAAAACGTGATGTTTCCGCTCTTGGTGAGCGGGACGTTGCGCGGCCGCGCTGCGGAAGAGCGCGCGCTCGCCTATATCGACAAAGTCAATCTCACGAAGTTCACCGACACCTATCCGCACACGCTTTCGGGCGGGATGAAACAACGGGTCGCGATCGCGCGTGCGATGGCGATGGAACCTGCGATCCTGTTGATGGACGAGCCGTTCGCCGCGCTCGATGCTTTGACGCGGCGAAAGATGCAGGACGAATTGCTCGAACTGTGGGACGGGACGCGCTTCACGATGCTGTTCGTGACCCATTCGATCGCCGAAGCGATCCGCGTCGGCGGCCGCATCCTTCTGCTGACGCCGCATCCGGGGCAGATGAAAGCGGAACTCGACAGCGTCGAGCGGGGGGCCGAAGAAGAAGCGCGCGCGCTCGAGGCGCGGATTCACCGGATGCTGTTCGCCGATACGGTCGAGCGGGAGGCGGCGCATGCCTGAACTGACGACGATCGTGCTCCGCAGCGAGCGCCTCGAACGCGTCGGCCAGCCGATCGAGGCGGCCGACTTCGGCATCGTCGAGCAGCCGCTTTCGACGTGGGAAAATATCTGGAATCAGCCGTGGCTGCGCAAGATCCTCATCCTGATCGTGCTCGCCGCGATTTGGGAACTCTATGCGCGCCGGCTGAACAATCCGCTTATGGTTCCGACTTTGAGTGCGACGCTCGCGGCGTTCGTCGAGGCGGTGCTGCACGGCGGGTTGCTCGCGAAGGTCTGGGTCTCGTTGCGGATCCTCATGTTCGGCTATGCGCTGGGGATAGCGATCGCCGCGCTCCTGACGACGCTCGCGATTACGACCAAGATCGGGAACGATTTTCTCGAGACGCTGACGGCGATGTTCAATCCGTTGCCCGCGATAGCGCTGTTACCGCTCGCGCTGCTCTGGTTCGGCCTCAAGCCGTTCAGCCTCGCCTTCGTCTTGATCCATTCGGTGCTCTGGCCGGTCGCCCTCAACATGCACTCGGGCTTTCTCTCGGTCTCGACGACGCTTCGGATGGTCGGAAGGAATTACGGACTGCGGGGCTTCCCCTACGTCGCGAAGATCTTGATGCCGGCCGCCTTCCCGAGCATCCTCGCCGGCCTGAAGATCGGGTGGGCCTTCGCCTGGCGGACGTTGATCGCAGCGGAGCTCGTCTTCGGCGTCGTCTCCGGGAGCGGAGGCCTCGGCTGGTTCATCGTCGAGAGCAAGAATAGGCTCGACATCCCAACCGTCTTCGCAGGCCTGCTGACCGTCATTCTCATCGGCCTTTTCGTGGAGAACGTCATTTTCCGCACGATCGAAAATCGCACGATCCGCCGGTGGGGCATGGCGTCTTGAGCCGGAACACCTGGTCTCACGCCCATTTTTACAAGGAGACTCTTCGTATGCGCGTCTTCGTCCGACTGATTCTCGGAATCGCCCTCAGCCTCTCTCTCGTCGCCCCGGCGTTCGCCGAGGTTACCGAGGTTCACCTCACCTATCAACCCGGACTCGTGTATCTGCCGCTCATGATCATGCAAGCGGACAAATTGATCGAGAAGGAAGCGCAAAAGCGCGGCCTCGGCGATCTCAAGGTTTCGTGGGTCGTGTTCAACAGCGGCGGAGCCGCCGTCGATGCGCTCCTCTCGGGGAACGTCGATTACGTCACGAGCGGAGGGACGAATCTGCTCGTCGCCTGGTCGGCGACGAATGGCCAAATCAAGGGCGTCGGCGGCTCGGGCGCGGTCCCGATGTTCCTGGTCACGCGAAATCCGAACGTTCATTCGATCAAGGACCTGAGCGACAAGGACAAGATCGCGGTCCCAACCGTTCGCGTTTCAACGCAATCGGTCGTGCTGCAAATCGCCGCCGACAAGGAGTTCGGAGATAGCGAGATTCACAAGTTCTGCTCGATCACGGTCGCTCTCGGTCATCCCGATGCGTTCATCGCGCTTTCGAGCGGTCAGGGCGAGATCGACAGCCACTTCTCGCTCCCGCCGTTCGAGCAAGAAGAGTTGAAACTTCCCGGCGTGCACATGGTCCTCAACTCGGTCGACGTCGCGGGCGGCCCGGTCTCGAACGGCGTCGTCTTCTCGTCACAGAAGTTTCACGATGCAAATCCGAAGGTCTACGCGGCCGTATTTGCGGCGCTCGGTGACGCGCAGGACCTGATCAAGAGAGATAAGCGCGCGGCGGCCCAGATCTATCTCGACCAGTCGCACGACAAGACGAGCGTCGACGACATCGTCAAGATCCTGAGCGCGCCCAACTTCGTGTACTCGCTCGCCCCGCAGCGGATGATGAAGCTATGGGATATCATGTATCGCGGCGGAACGCTCAAGGTGAAAGCTTCGAACTGGAAAGATTTCTTCTTCCCAGAGGTCCACAACCAACCGGGAAGCTGATCTCGAAAGGCTGATCTGAAGAAGACGAGGCGCACGCCCGAGGAGCTCCGCAGCCGTCGCTGGCTCGGAACCTCGGGCCTGCGCGCGTTCGGACACCGCTCGCGGCTCCTGCAAATGGGCTACGAGCGCGCCGATTTCGGCGACAAGCCCGTGGTCGGGATCATCAACACGTGGTCGGATATCAATCCGTGCCATCAACATCTGCGCGCCCGGGCCGAAGATGTTAAGCGCGGCGTTTGGCAAGCCGGAGGGTTCCCCCTCGAACTTCCGGCGCTGAGCCTCTCCGAGACGTTCATGAAGCCGACGACGATGCTCTATCGCAACCTGCTTGCGATGGAGACCGAGGAGTTGATTCGCAGCCAGCCTCTCGACGGCGTCGTGTTGATGGGCGGCTGCGACAAGACGACGCCCGGCTTGCTGATGGGCGCGATCTCGGCTGCCGTGCCCGCAATCTTCGTTCCGGCGGGGCCGATGCTGCGCGGTAATTGGCGCGGCGGCGTTCTGGGGTCGGGGACGGACGCATGGAAATACTGGGACGAGAAGCGCGCCGGTTCGATCGGCGAGGACGAGTGGGAAGAGATCGAAGGCGGGATCGCGCGCTCGTTCGGAACCTGCATGACGATGGGGACCGCCGCGACGATGATGGCGCTCGCGGAGACGCTCGGCTTCACGCTCCCCGGCGCGTCGTCGATTCTCGCCGCGGATTCGTCGCACGCGCGGATGGCGAGCGGCTCCGGGCGGCGGATCGTCGAGATGATTTGGGAGGACCTCGTCCCCTCTCGTATCCTGAGCGACGGCTCGATCGAAAACGCGATCGTCGTATTCAACGCGCTCGGCGGCTCGACGAACGCGATCATCCATCTGCTCGCGATCGCGCACCGCGCCGGTCTTGCGTGCGATCTCGACCGCTTCGACGCGACGTCGCGCCGCGTCCCGGTGCTCGCCGATCTGCGTCCGAGCGGCCGTTATTTGATGGAAGATTTCTATTATGCCGGCGGCTTGCCGGCGCTGATGCAGCGCCTCGGATCGCTGCTCGACGGCAGTTGCGCGACCGTAACGGACCGCACGCTTGGTGAAGCGATCGCCGATGCGCGCGTCTGGAACGACGAAGTCATCCGGCCGCTGGACCGTCCGGTTTTCACCGAAGGCGGGACCGCGATCGTGCGCGGAAATCTTGCGCCCGACGGCGCCGTCGTCAAATGGGCCGCCGCCGAACCTCGCTTGCTCAAGCACCGCGGTCCCGCGCTCGCGTTCGAGAACTACGACGAGATGGCCGCGGCGATCGAGCGCGACGATCTCGACGTGACCGCCGATCACGTTCTGGTCTTGAAGAACGCCGGCCCGAAAGGCGGACCCGGGATGCCCGAATGGGGGATGCTCCCGATTCCGGCCAAGCTCGTTCGCGAGGGCGTCCGCGACATGGTGCGCATCTCCGACGCGCGGATGAGCGGAACGTCGTACGGGGCCTGCGTGCTCCACGTCGCACCGGAGGCGTACGTCGGCGGGCCGCTCGCGTACGTCAAGACCGGCGACATGATCGAACTCGACGTCGCCGCACGGCGGCTGCATCTCGACGTCGACGTGCACGAACTCGCAAGCCGGATCGCCGCCTGGCGCCCGCCGGCGCCGCGGCCGGCGAGTGGATTCGGTACGATCTTCGCCGAGCACGTTCAGCAGGCGAATGAGGGTTGTGATTTCGCTTTCGCGAGCGCCGTGACGCGCTTACGGGAACCCGAAATTCACTAGGGCCAATGTGACCAAACTCGGTCGTTTTCTCTTTGCGATCGCGATCGCGGCCTTCGGTATCGAATACCTCATCTACGGCCGGTTCGTGCCTGGGTTGCCACCCGCGCCTCCGTGGACTCCGGGCGCTCCGGTGTTGGCCTATCTGATCGGCGTGGCGCTTACGGTCGCGGGCCTCGGTATCGCAACCAACGTCAGAGCCCGGCTCTGCGCAGCGGTCGTAGGTGTCCTCTTTTTTCTATGCGTGTTCCTACTCCACGGCCTCCGAGCGGAGGCAATACTTCTCAACCCGGTCGCGCGAACCGGAGCGTTCGAATCGCTTGCCTTCGGCAGTGCAGCGTTTATCTCGGCCGCGCTGCTTCCGAGCGAACGATCCTCGCCGGCCGGCTGGGAGATCGCCATCGATCGACTGGCGCTCGCGAGTCGTTACCTGTTTGCCTTCTCGATGATCGTTTTCGGCATCCAGCACTACAGGGCTATCGACTTTATCGCCTCGCTCGTGCCCGCGTGGTTGCCGGGACATGTGTTTTGGGCGTACTTAACCGGCACCGGCTTCATCGCCGCAGGCATCGCCATCGCCATCAATGTGCGAGCACGCTTGGGCGCGACGTTGCTGGGCGTCATGTTCCTTCTCTGGGTGTTGCTGCTCCATCTGCCCAGGTCCGTCGCGGCTTGGAGCAACGGCGCCGAATGGACGAGTCTCTTCGTCGCGCTCGGACTGAGCGGAGGTGCGTGGATCGTCGCCGGATACTGCGGCGAGCGGTGACACAAAGGGTTTTTCGGCAATCTCTTTACGCGGTGCTGTGGGGCGGCCTCGCCTGCGGCACGCTGGACATCACCGTGGCGCTAGTCGTGTACGGCTTCATGGGTACCAAACCAATCGATCTGCTTCACTTCATCGCGAGCGGAGCTTTAAGCGCAGCCTCATTTCGCGGCGGGTTTGCAACCGCCGCGCTCGGTCTCTTTTTTGAGTATGCGATCGCGTTTACAGCGGCGGCGGCGTATGTTGCGATGAGTCGCCTGCTCCCGGTCTATTTCTTCACAAAGACGCGTACGACGCAGGTCTTCAGCGAGTTAATGGGACCCCAGGTGGGGACATAGGAGGTGTTAACAATATTCAAGGAAACCGCGCCGCGTGGATCGACCGTATAATTAACGAATCGCGACGGACAGGTAGCCGAGTGCGTCACAGGGTAACCTTGCGCCGCCGGCGGCCCCGGATTGAACTTCAGAATGTACTGGTTCGGATAGTAGTACGAGCAACCCAACATCTTCATAGTGCTTGTGAAGTTCGTTTGGCCACCCTCCGATATGCACTGCTTCGCGTCGGTGATCAAATAGTCGTAGTCCATGTAGAAGGAAGGTCCCACAAAGGGCGTCCCGCCCGGGAGGTACAGGCAGGCCGTGACGCGCGCGGCTTTGCAGAATGCTAACATATCCGCTGGAAGCGGGCCCAAAACCGCGGCGAGGTTGAAGTTCTTTAGTGAAAAATTCATGGGAACCAGCGTGCCCGGACCTGCGCTTTTTTTCTTTTTCTCGAACACAAAAGCCCGCTTTCCAAGCATCGAGGCGTCCGCGAAGCGTTGCAACCGGAGCTTGTGTTCTGAGCGAAGGACTCCGAGTGAGGCCGTGCGGCCGGTCTTGAGCTTGATCAGCGTCGTGTCGGGTAAACTAGCGCGGTCGGCGGCGCTCAGCGACTCAGCGGCGCGCGCCGTAGGTGCGCCGAACGTTGGACAAGTAGTGGCGGCGAGCAAGAGCGTTAAGGCCGCGCAGCTCACGCTGAGAACGATCCGAGACGAATAGGCGGGGAGCATCATGACCGGGGCCTTGTTTTGTCGCGCGCTGCTACGGTGTTAAAAGGAGCGCTTCGGGAGCGTCCACGCCGGTGCTGATGGTCGTGGGCGCACCGGTGTAGGGTGGCGCGTACTCGGTCACCGTGTTGTTGCCGTCGTTTGCAACGAAGAGATCGCCCGCGGCATCCAGCGTGAGCGCGTAGGGAGAGCTCACGCCCGTGCTGATGGTCGTGGGCGTGCCGGTGTAGGGTGGCGCGTACTCGGTCACCGTGTAGGTACCGAAGTTTGCAACGAAGAGATCGCCCGCAGCATCCAGCGCGAGCGCCTGGGGATAGCTCAAGCCGGTGCTGATGGTCGTCGGCGTGCCGGTGTAGGGTGGCGCGTACTCGGTCACAGTGTTGTTGCCGACGTTTGCAACGAAGAGGTCGCCCGCAGCATCCAGCGTGAGCGCCTCGGGTTCGCTCACGCCGGTGCTGATGGTCGTCGGCGTGCCGGTGTAGGGCGGCGCGTACTCGGTCACGGTGTTGGGGTTGAAGTTTGCAACGAAGAGATCGCCCGCAGCATCCAGCGCAAGCGCCTGGGGATCGCTCACGCCGGTGCTGATGGTCGTCGGCGTGCCGGTGTAGGGTGGCGCGTACTCGGTCACAGTGTTGCCGCTGTCTGCAACGAAGAGATCGCCCGCAGCATCCAGCGTGAGCGCGAAGGGCCCGTTCACGTCGGTGCTGATGATCGTGGGCGTGCCGGTGTAGGGTGGCGCATACTCGGTCACCGTGTTGTTGCCGTCGTTTGCAACGAAGAGATCGCCCGCGGCATCCAGCGTGAGCGCGAAGGGCCCGTTCACGTCGGTGCTGATGATCGTGGGCGTGCCGGTGTAGGGTGGCGCATACTCGGTCACGTGGTTGTTGCCGGCGTTTGCAACGAAGAGGGTCTGGATGTCGTTCTTCACCGAGAAGGTGGTCGTGCAAACCGCACCCGGTTGGCTGCAGGTCGTATCGCTATAGGTTGCCGTCACGCGTAGCACGGCGCCGGCACGGTTGATCCCCGGAGGCGTCAGGGTAAACGTATTTGGAGCGGTGCCGGAGGGATTGGCCGGCGTCCAGCCGCTGCCGCTGACCACGCTCACCGCGTAGGTCGGCGCACCTGGACCCACGATGATGTTGCCGTCGATATCCCGCACGTTGACGATGAAGGGTTGCGCGGACGATCCGTACAGCAACAGGCCCTCATTCTGCGAGCCGTGCACGGCACGCGCTCCGGGTGCAATATCAAGTTCGTGCGGAATCCCCGAGAGCGTGAGGGCAATTCTATTGGTTCCTACGGGAACGACCGTAAAGGCGATGCTCTGCGCGATAGAGAGGGCCTGCGCGCTCGCATCTTCGGCCGTGAGCGTTGCGGTGTAATTGCCCGGCACGAGCGAAAGGCTCAGTTGGCAGGACGTGTTGGCCAGCGTGCTCGTGCAACCACCCGAGGTCGGCGTGAGCGCAACGGTGATCGGGTAGCCCGCGATCGATACGCCACCCTGCCGGATATCGATGACCATTTGGGTCGTGGCCGGGGAGACGTACTGCGGGCGGCGCCGGCTTGCCGTCAGGCCCTGCGCGGGCACGTCGATGAGAAAGGTGACCTGGTCTTTCGAGAGGCTCGTACCCGGGGACGCCGCCGACGACGGAACCCCGTTCTGCGCGCCGCCTCCGCCGCACCCCGCGGCGGCTCCCAGCAACGCAAGACTGACGAGCAGGACGCTCTGACGCATGGCGATTCCGGCTTTCTTCTGTAGCGGCAGAAAGCCTCGCTCGACGTTGGCTCCGTCGCCGCCTCCGCTTAGTCCAGCAGCATGGCGGTGGCGATCAGGCGCCGGGCGACTGGCGGGATGCGAAGGAGCCAACCCGCCGCGACGAACAGCGGGCGACGCCACGAGCGCGGCAGCGCGAGCATGAGTTTCGTCGCCCGGTCCGTGTAGGCTTCGGTCGTCTTGACGATCGCCGTCCGGCGTTCGAGGTCGTAAGCAGAGAGCAGCGCCTCGCCATCGCCCTCGCGTAACGCGCGCGTCAGCACCGCCGCCAAGACGTTCGCATCCGCGATCCCCGCGTTGAGACCCTGACCGCCGACCGGGCTGTTGAGATGCGCCGCGTCTCCGGCGAGCGCGACGCGTCCCGAAGCAAATCGCGCGGCGTGACGGCGATGGATGCTGAACGCGCTCGCCCACGCGACCTCGAACGGTCCATCGCCGAGGGTCAAGCGCACGTAGCGCGCGATCGCGTCGCGCCCGAGCGCGACTTCGTCCGTCTCTTCGGGATGCAGCGACGCGACGATCCGCCACAAACGGGGCGCCGCGCGTAAGGCGACGAGATACTGGGGAACGTCGAAACGGAAGCGCGGCCAGGGCAAGCCGTCGCAGCCGTCGATCCGAACGAGCGCGAGCATGACGCGCGTTTGGTAGGTTTCGCCGAGAAGTTTCAGGCCCAAGGCGGAGCGCACGGCACTGGCGGCTCCGTCGGCGCCGACGAGATAGTCGGCGCGAATTTCGTACGCGTCGCCGCCGTGGGGCTGAACGCGGACGATGACGCCATCGGCAACTTGCGCGAGGTCGACGACCTCGTGACCGAAGCGCAGTTCCGCGAGCCCCGTGCGAAGCACGTGCTCGCGCAGAATACCCTCCGTTTTTTGCTGGGGCAAGAAGACCGGACGAGGTTCGAGCGTCCGGCCGCGCAGCAGTGAGAAGTCGATCTCGCCTAAGATGCGCTCGTCGCGCGCGTCGCAAATCTGGAGAACCTCGGGCGAAATCCCGGCGGCGCGAACGTCGTCGATCATATCCCAGGAGCGGAATATCTCGAGCGTCCGCGAGAGAAGCACGCCGGCACGCGCGTATTGCGTGGGGGCGCTCGTTTTCTCCAAGACGACCGAACGAATGCCTTCGCGCGCCAGACCGAGCGCACACGCCAAGCCGACCGGTCCACCGCCGCTGATGACGATCCGAGCGACTGGGTCGTTCATGCCTAGGATCGTTGTTCGGCGCGGTGCGCCGCCGCGCTCAAGCGCGGACCGATGACGATCATGATGATGACGGCCGCAACGATCGGGAGAAACGCCGTCGCGGAAAGATGCGTGAGGTCCCAGATCGCCCCGGAGAGCAACGATGCGAGAAACGCGACGCTGTAACCGATCGTAAACACCCCTGCCGACATCCGTGAGACTTCGCCGCTCGCTGCGACGAGCGCCGGGAGCGCAAAGCTGAGGACCAGCGTATAGGCCGCCCACAAACCGATGAAGGCTGCAGCCGCGACCGCGAGCCATCCGCCCCCGGCGATGAAGACGACGACCGCGCCGGCCAGAAGAAGTGCCATCGTGATCGAGACCTCGGTGCGTGCGATGATGCGCAGCGGAATCACGCCGAAGGCGAGAGAGGCCGGCAGTTGTCCGACGTTGAGCGCCGCGAGCGCCGGCCCGACGAATTGCGGCTGCGCGCTCGCGTGCAGATAGTCCGGAATGAACGTATTCGCGCCGAAATACGTCAGGCTTGCAGCGGCCTGCAAGATGCCCGCCTGCCAGACGCGGCCGTCGCGAAAGTCGGGAAACCACTGCGTCGTCTGTCTTTGCTCGGTTTCGTGGCCTTCGCGCGGCGCCAACAGCGCGACCACGAGTGCCGTCGCCGCGACGATCGCAGCCCACACGACGAAACTTCGCTCCCAACTCATTCCGACGAGCGGCAGCACGACCGGAAGCGTCAGCGCGGCGGCGATCGATTCTCCCATCAACAGCCCGTTCGTCCAGACGCTGGTCGCGAGCGCGATCCGTCCCGGAAACCAGTCGCGCGAGAGCGACGGAAAAACCGGCTGCAAAACGGCGACGCCGAGGCCCATCACGAAGGTCGTGAGCAGCAACATCCCGATCGACGGTCCGACGCCGCGCAAACCCGAAGCGATCGCAACGATCGCGAGGCCGACGATCAGTGCTTTGCGCGTGCCGAGCTTCGAGACGAAGAGCGAGCCAAAGATCGACGAGGCCGCCAGGGTCAAGACGGGCAGGTTGCTCACGATCGCCACGCCGGTCTCGCTCAAGTGAAGATCGCGATGGATCATCGGAAGGACCGGCGGGACCGCCAACAGCGTCAACCGCAAGTCGATCCCCGCGAGCCACATGAGGGCGAGCCTGAGTTTCACCGAGCGGCGCTTTCGCTCGGCGCTGCAAAAGACATGGTCAGGTCGCCTCGAAGGTCGAGGGCCTGGAAACTCTAGCTCCCGACCTCTGGTCGACGTTGGCGGGCGTCTTGCGGCTGCAGAGCGCCGCTTTCGAGCAAACCTTGTATCTTCACAATCGGTTTGCCATCGCGCTCGCCATCGTGCTGCTCGCCGGCTTGTCGGAAGCGATCGGGCAGAGCATCGTCTTGTTCGCCAATCGCGTGACGCCGGCGCGCTTCATCTTGAGCGCGGCGACCAACGCCCTGCTCTTCGTGTTCGGCTACCTGTTCCTCGTGGTCAGCACCTACGCCGTCTGCTTGCTGCCACGCGCGTCCCACGTCCCCCTCACGACCTTGCTGCTCGTGATCGCGTTCAGTTATGCGCCGCGGCTGTTCGCCTTTTGGGCGGCGCTGCCGTATCTGGGAAACGGCCTCTTCTGGGCCTTGCGCGCCTGGCACCTGATGGCGATGGTCGTGGGCGTCGCCGCGGTCGCGCACGTCGCGCGCGTCGACGGCTTTCTCTACGTCGCGCTCGGGTGGCTCATCACGGTCGTCGTGCAACACACCTTTGGCCGGCCGATCGCGAATCTCGGCGCACGGTTGTTGAATGCGGCCGCCGGGATGACGTTGATCGGCGACGAGCAGCTCGCGATCGAGCACGCCGGCGCGCAGATGATCGGGGCGGTGAGGCCGACGACCGGCGCCGCGTCGCGAACGGAGCGGCTGCAAAGCGTCGTGGGCGCGGTCCTCGTCGTTCTGCTCACCGTGTTCATCTCGATTGCTCTCATCCCGGTGCGAGATTCGATGTTTGGCTGGTATCATCGCGTGCCCGGGGAGCTTCGGCTGCCGCTCGATCTCGCGTGGGTCGGGCTGATCGCGACGCTGGTCTCCTGCATGCTCGCGCCGGTGGAGACGCTCGGATGGTGGGCCGGCTGGTACGGCGACACGCTTTCGCCCACGAAGGACGCCGATCCGCTCGACGCCGAGCGCTCGCGCGCCGCCGTCTCACGCTACGTCGTCTACCTCGACGGCATCTCGCAATCGAGCGTGCACTACACCCCCGATATCGAGACCTTCCTCGATGCATTGGCGCCGCGGCTCCCGGAACACGTGCGGTTGATCCGCGGTCTGATGGTCTACAGCGTCTTGAATCGACCGCTCGACTCAGATCCAGTTTTCGCGCGTTTCTGGTCGTTCGTCGACGCGATTCGTTTGAAGAACGCGAACTCTCTATTGGGCATGTTCATCAACCTGCGCAACGTGCTGATCGTCGCCGTCTCGGCGGATCAGCGCTTCGGACCGCTCTACAATTTCGGAATTGCCCGGCTCGTGTACGACGCGCTCATCGCCGACGGGTACGATCCGAAGAGCGGTACGCCCGTGACCCTCATCGGGTACAGCGGCGGCGGGCAGATGGCAGCCGCCTCGGTCGCCGTGTTGAAGCGTGCGCTCGACGCGCCGATCGACGCGATCTCGCTCGGCGGCGTAATGAGCGGAAACTCACGCTTCCTCGAACTCGAGCAGCTCTATCACCTGACGGGCTCCAAGGATCACGTCCAGATCCTCGGGCAGATCATGTTCCCGTCGCGCTGGAAGATCTTTCCGCTCTCCTATTGGAATCGCGCCGTACGCCTGGGGCGGATCACGTTCGTCCCGCTCGGTCCGATCGGACACCAAGTCCCCGGCGGAATGTTGGACCCCGTCGCCATGCTCCCCGACGGCCGTACGAATCTGGGGCAGACGCTCGACATCATCGATCGCATTCTGCGCGGCACATTGACGACTTCGGATGTGACGCCCGTCCGCCGGTCGAGCAATTACGACCGCTACGTGCAAGCGCCGTGGAATCTGCCGGGCTACTATCCGCTCGACCGTACGGTCGATGCGGTGAACTATCGCCCGATCGGCGAGTGGATGGGGCGCCTGATTCTTCCGAAAGCCGAAGAGCGCGCAAGCGTGTGCGGGGTCTGGTTCGAAGTGCACCACGCCGGCGAGGCGCACCGCGACCTCGTCGGGCGGACGGTCAAATTGCGCTGGAGCGACGACCCCGGCGTCCAGGAATTGGTACGCGCGGTCACCCGCGACGTAAACTTCAGTGCCGAGGCGGCATATTCGAGCCGCCACGGCGGGCTCGTCTTGCCGGTACGTCTGAATCACGTGCGGCTCGTTGATCCGTTGGAATCGCTCGCGGGCTCGCACCCGTTCGACGACGTGATCGTCATGCTCGCCGGCCCGGTCGACGTCGCGGGCGCTGACGACCCGGTGCTGCACGTAACGCGCGAGCCCGTTCAAATCACGGGACGATATTACGCGCTGCTCCGCTTCATCGAGGCACTCGACGGCGACCGCTTTCGCGCCGCGCACTTCAACCTCGCTTCGCGCGACTTCGATGGATCGCTGGAAATCGTTCGCTTGCCGCCCGTCGTCGCGGACGTCGAGGGGCGCGAGCCCTCGAGCACGCGCGGGATCGAACGTTCGCAGCTCAACGCCTGCGGCTGGTACGCCTACGGCGCGCCTGACGCGGAGGGCACGTTCGTCGTCCAAGCGCTCGCGCCGCGGGAGCTGTTGCGCGTCGCGCCCGAGCGCGTGCGGCCGGGCGGGCGCGGCGCGTACGGCGACGTGCGCTCGACGTCGTGGAGCGACCTCGTTGCGCGCAAAGGAGAGACGCGCTCGGTTCTCTTCGGCGGGTCGCTCGGCGACTGGAAGCTCGGCGAGAAGGCGTTGCTCGTCCACGTCTACGGCGGCGTCGGGGGCGTCCAACGCGAAGCGGCCGCCTCGGCATTGATCTATTTCGGCCACTTTGCCTATGGCGTGGCGGAGGTCGTCATGGATCCGCTCGCAGGCGAGCCGCGCTTCGAGATCCTTTATTATCAGGTCTACACCCATAACACCGATGGTCTCGTCGCGGGCGTGTTGCACTGGTCGCGCTATATGGGCGATCGGCAATTTGGTTGGTCCGGGTTGCGGCCGACCTGCGATCTGCTCCTGAAGCTCGATGCCTTCGCCGGTGACTTCGAGATCGATGAAGCGCCCCAGCCGTCGGCGCTCTCCGGCTTGCTCGCGCAGCTCGAAGCGATGATGGCTCGCTATCGTATCGGGGACGGGTCGGGCGGCACGTTCGTCGGTCCGGCGAACAATTGCGCGCAAGATGCCAACCACGCATTGTTCACGACGTTGCGCCGGCTCCAGCAGTTCATCGAAGCTCATCCGGACTACGAGTCGTGGGAGGCAAGGGCGCCGGCCGACGCGCGGCGCTATCGCACCCTTGTGGGGCTAAGCAAAGATCTCGCGAGCAAGCTGCAACCGTTCGGCAGCCCGCGCGCCGATTGGAGCTCGAACGAATTCAATCTCGGGAGCACGCTCGACGACGCGCCGATCCAAAGCGTGCTCACCGGACTGATGAGTTGGCGCGTGATCTTGCCGCGCCTCGCCGCCGATACGATCCTCGGGACGTTCTTGCGCCACGGTGGTCACGTCTGGGCCTTGTGCACCGACCAAATCGGCGGCGATCATCCGGAAGTCGAACCGATCGCGCCCTCGACGATCTTGTAGCGTCAGGTTCTCCGCACGGCGAGCGCCAATTCGGCGCCCAGGCGGGCGTTGTTCTCTACCAATGCGATATTCGCGGTGAGGCTGCGTCCGTTCGTGAGCGCGCCGAGCCGATCGAGCAAGTACGGCGTAACGTCTTTCCCCGTGATCCGCTTGCGCTGCGCGTCGCTGACGGCGGCCTTGATGAACGGCCGCATCTCGTTCGCGGGGATCTCGTCGGCCTCGCCGATCGGATTGGCGACGAGCACGCCGCCGTCCAAGCCGAGATCGCGTTTGACCCCGATGAATTTCGCGATCTCGGCGGCGGAGTCGAGGCGAAGCGGCGCAGCGAGCCCGCTCGATCGGCTCCAAAACGCCGGGAACTCGTCGCTACGGTAACAGACGACGGGGACGCCGCCCGTCTCGAGCGCTTCGAGCGTCTTCGGCAGATCGAGCAGGGCCTTCGCGCCGGCGCAAATGACGCTGACCGGCGTGCGCGCCAGCTCCGCTAGGTCAGCCGAAACGTCCATCGTCGTCTCCGCGCCGCGGTGAACGCCGCCGATTCCGCCGGTCACGAAGACTTCGATCCCCGCGAGCGCGGCGCAAATCATCGTCGCGGCGACGGTCGTCGAGCCCGGTTCGCCGGCGGCGATCGCGAACGGGAGATCGGCCCGGCTGAGCTTGCGAACGTTCGATGTTTGAGCGAGCCGTTCGAGTTGCCCGTCGTCGAGACCGATGTGGATCTGCCCTTCGATGACGGCGATCGTCGCCGGCGTCGCGCCGCCGGCGCGGATGAGCGCCTCGACGGAACGCGTCGTCGCGATATTCTGCGGATACGGCATTCCGTGCGTGACGATCGTCGTCTCGAGCGCGACGATCGGCGTTCCGCGCGCTCGAGCCTGTGATACCTCGGCGTTGAAGGCGAGGTATTTGGAAATGGAGTCTCCCCGAGCGCCGCTCATCGCGCCTCGATCGCCGTGCGCAGACGCTCGGTTTTCAGCAGGTCGCGGCTGAGATCGGGCCTCACGCTGCCTTCGCATCCCAACGTCAAGGTCGCGAGGAACACTCCAGCCCGGACGGCGTCGTCGAGCGTCGCGCCGCCGAGCGTCGCGTGAATCGTTCCGGCGATCAGCGCATCTCCGGCGCCCGTCACGTCGACGATGCTCATTGCCGGCAACGGATCGATCGTGCGCGCTCCGGCTTCGTCGACGACGAGTGCGCCGCGCGATCCCAACCCGATGATGACGACCGCCGCGCCTCGCCCGTGCAGAGCGCGCGACGCGTCCTCCGGCTTCGCATTCGCGGTGCCGGCGAGCGCCGCGGCTTCGGCCGCGTTGACGAAGAGCAGATCGATCCCGTCGAGGGCGTGCGGCAGGCGCTGCGCCTTTGCGACCGAGACGGCGTCGACGGCCAAACGGCCGTGCGTCGTCCGCGCGAGCGACGGCAAAGTTTCGAGCGCGGCGCTGGAAAGATTGCAATCGGCGAAAATGAAGTCGGCGCCGGCGAACGCGGCATGGGCGCGCTCGAGTTCCGCAGGCCCGAATGTATCGAGAATCGACACGTCTGCGGCGCCCAGCTCGAGCTCCCCGTTGGGTCGCAGGATCGCTGCGTACTCGGCCGTCCGATGTTCTCGCGAGCGGACGACGTGCCGCGTCTCGACGCCGAGATTCTTCAGTTCGCAGATGATCGCCGCGCCGCCGGCGTCGTCGCCGACGATCGAGACAAACTCGACGTCGTGGTCGAGCCTCGCCAAGGTCTCCGCGACGTTACGGGCGACGCCGCCATGCTTCAGGCGAACGGCCGCGGGGTTCGACGTCCCCGATTCGAGCGCGTCGTGCGCACGGTAGAGGCGATCGATCCCCGCGGCTCCGACACAAACGATACGCGACACGTGCGCGCACTTCGGAGTCGAAGGCTCGCTCCCCGGCTCCGAGGGACGAAAACGCTAGACGAGCTTGACGCGCAGGACCAATTCGACGTGCGAATCGACGCCGAGCGCTCCGGGTTGCGTCGCGTGATCCAAGCCGTCGCTATTGTAGATCACCAAGATGCGCTCGATCGCGCCGATGTGGGAAGGCGCCGTCACGTTGACGTCGCCCGTGCCGAGCGGGGTAGCGGTGAAAGCGTTGCTCGTTCCGGATCCATCAAGCGGAACCAAGACGCCGATTCCCGGGGTGAAACGGAAGAAGCTATAGTGCCCGGACTCGACCAAGCCGGTGAATCCGAAATGCAGTTGATCGCCCATCCCGCTCGAATCGACGGCGACGGTTCCGGCCGAGTTCAACCACTTTCCGATGTTGAACCCGAGCGCTTTGCCGTTGGCGTTATAGAGCGGAGAGGTGTGATCGTCAGTGGCCTGGTCTTCGGGGCGAAAACCAGCGGCGTGCTGGATGTTCTCCGGGCCGGTCCCGGTCGAGACGCTCGGATCGCTGACAAAAACGTGCGGGTCGATCGGGTCGCTGCCCTGCGTCTGAGCGGCGAAGAACGCGGCGTGCGACATGAAAATCCAACTCTGCTGTTGCGCGTACGTCGGGCCGGCGCTCGCAAGCGCCAGCGCTGAAACCATAAGCGGCGCAATCAAAAAACTTCGCATGCTCGGGTGACCTCCACTCGGCTCGATGATTCCCAATTTTTTGTAGAAGCTAACGTACGGAAGCTGCCGAGCGGGCGGTCACTAGGATTTGATTATCGGGTCCCCGAGCCGCCGGTACCGCGCCCCCGTTTCTTGGTGACGACGTCGACCTGATCGATCACGCTGTCGACGACGGTCGCGCCGGCCTGCAGCGCGGCGCCGACCACCTTCGCTGTCTTAGTGACCTTGCGGGCCGTGGCCGCCGCCTTCTTTGCGCCCTTTGTCGCCGCGCGCGCCGTCTTTTTCACAGTCCTGCCGACTTTCTTTGCGACGGAAGGTTTCGAGCCTGAGCGCTTCGCGGTTTTCTTGCGGCCCGAGGCTTTCGCGGTCGCGCGCTTCGCCCCGCGGGATTTCTTCTTGGTTGATTTCCGTGCAGCCATTTGGTTGCGTTCTCCTTACGTGCAGGACGCCATTCGGCGTCTCGCTCGTAAGAGACCATTCCCAAAGAAGGCGCTCGCCTATCAAGAAGCGCCTGCGACGATCGACGTTCGCCCGGCGCTGGATCTACTCTGACGACTCTGATTTCTTCGGCAGGCCGGGTTCGAAGGTCGCGTTCTCGTGCTGCTGCGGTCGCCGGCGGACGACGCCCTTTGCGAGATCTTCGATGATGTAGCCGAGCATCCGAGCCGCCGACGGGATCACGGCGCGCTCATAGAACTCGCGGGGTCGCTCGTCGGGGCGAATCGCTAAGACTTCCTGCTCGCAGATGTCGCCCGTGTCGAGACCCTCGCCGGCCCAGAACCAGGTCGCTCCCGTATAGGTCTCGCCCTGTTTGAACGCCCACTTGATCGAGTCGCGGCCGCGATGTCGCGGCAAGAGCGAAGGGTGAAAGATCAAGACGCCGGCCTTTGTCTTCGCGACCTCGTCGAGCGTCAGCTTCTCGGTCAGAAGCGGCGCGATCGCGACGTCGGCGCCGTCCAGCCGATCGACGATCTCCACGCCCTTTGCCTGGAGGACGGCGAGGCAGGCTTGGACGATCGGAAGCTCGCGGTCTCCCAGCACGCAGACCTTCATACTCGTGTCGAGTTCCGACCCGAGGACGTGCATTCATTCAGCTTGAAAACCTAGTGTCTCGATGCAACTGAGCCCCCAAGAGCGTGACAAATTGCTCGTTTTTACCGCGGCCCTCGTCGCCGAGCGGCGCAAAGCGCGCGGTCTTCGCTTGAACCATCCCGAAGCGGTCGCCTATATCGCGGCGGCGATCATGGAGGGCGCCCGCGACGGCAAGTCGGTCAGCGAGCTGATGAGCTACGGCGCGACGTTACTCGCTCGCGCCGACGTGATGGAAGGCGTCGCCGAGATGATCCCTCAGTTGCAAGTCGAGGCGACCTTCCCGGACGGGACGAAGCTCGTCACCGTCCACGAACCGATTCGCTAGAGATAGCGTTCGACGAACGCCTCGACCGCGTCGACGCCGATCCGGTCGCGCAGGTTCGTGAACAGGAACGGACGCGATCCGCGCATGCGCCGGCTGTCGCTTTCCATGATCGAGAGGTCCGCGCCGACGTGCGGAGCGAGATCGATCTTGTTGATCACGAGCAGGTCCGACTTTGTGATCCCCGGCCCACCTTTCCGTGGGATCTTGTCGCCGGCGGCGACGTCGATCACGTAGATCGTCACGTCGGCAAGTTCCGGGCTGAAGGTCGCCGCGAGGTTGTCGCCCCCGCTCTCGATGAAGATCAGCTCGAGATCGGGGAACGCGCGCTCCAGTTCCTCGATTGCCGCCAGGTTCGCCGAGGCGTCCTCGCGGATCGCCGTGTGGGGACAGCCGCCGGTCTCGACGCCGAGAATTCGCTCGGCGTCGAGCGCGCCGCTGCGGACCAGAAACTCGGCGTCTTCCTTTGTATAGATGTCATTCGTGACGACGGCGACGCGGCGCCGCTCGCGCATCCGCTTGCAGAGGACGTCGACGAGCGCGGTCTTGCCGGAGCCGACCGGGCCTGCGACGCCGACGCGGAGCGCGCTCGCCATCAGATCGCCATCAACTCTTGAAGAGCCGCGTGTACAGGGCTTCGTGCTGCATCGACGCGAGCGAAGCGCCCCAGGCGCACTGCTCGAAGAGGCTCTGGTCGTCGAGATCGCAGGCGCGTTCGGCGCAGCGGGCGATCGGGGCGGCGAGATCGCGCAGGACGCGGTGCGCGCGCGTCTGGCCGAGCGGGATCAATTTCGAGCCGGCGACGACCAGGTGCGTCGCCCAACCGTGTGCGTATCCGATGACCGCCGCCTTGCGCTCGACGCCGAAGCCCGCGAGCGCACACGCGGCGACCGTCGCGTAATGCGGTTCGCCGGCCGGCAAGAACCCCTCGACCGCCGCGGCGTCGGCGGGTTGCGCTCGAAGCAGACGGACGAGCGCGACGCCCATCGCGCGGCTTTGCGCGCGCATCTCTTCGGTGTCGCGCAACGCCGTCAATTCGCGGTCCCAGCGCCGGACCTCGTCGGGGCGCTCGGCTTCGCAGGCCGCATGGACTCGCGCGACGATCGCCGCTTCGACGGCCGCGCCGCCGATTTCGAGCGCGTCGTCGAGCCATGCGAACAGGCTCGCTTCGTCCCGAACGTCGCCGGCCGCGACCGCCGACTCGAGACCGTCGGAGTAGACGAAGGCGCCGACCGGTAAGGCGGCGCTCGCGATCGTCAGCAGTCCGACCAGGGCGCCCGCGTCAGTGGCGATGAGTGGTTTCGGCATGATGTTCGTAGGCGCCGCGCTCGGGGAAGAAGGGGAGTTCGCGTTCCTCGACGCGGAGGCCGAGGTGCTCCAACATCTCGGCCAGCACCGGATCGCGTCCGAGGATGAGATGGTCGAGGTGCAGTTCGACCGGCGCGTGCCGGTTGCCCAAATGGTAGGCGGCGCGAACGAGATCCGACGGATGGTCGCTCGTCACGCGTAAGACCGGCTCCGGCTTCGCGACGACGCGCGCCGCCTGCCCGTCCGCGCTTCGCAGGACGTCGTCTTCGCGCAATACGGTTCCGCGCGGCAAGCGCAGCGCAATTCCGGCGTCCTCGCAGACGAATCGGGAGCGGGCGCGCTCCTCCGCCGTCAAGGGGAGCCGGCGCTCGACCTCGCGCGCGTCGCACGACCGGTCGAGTTCGACGTAGACGGTCAAAAGAGAAAATATCGCTGGGCGAGGGGGAGGACGGCGGCGGGCTCGCACGTCGCAAGTTCGCCGTCGACGCGCACTTCGTATGTTTCTGGATCGACCTCGATCCGCGGAAGCGTGTCGTTGAGGAGGAGGTCGCGTTTCGAGATCGCGCGCGTGTTCTCGACGGGAATCGTTTTCTTCGCGAGGTGCAACCGCTCTCCGATGCCTGCTTCATGTGCGGCCTTCGAAACGAACGTCAGCGACGTCGATGCGGTGGCCCCGCCGAACGACGCGAACATCGGCCGGCCGTAGACGGGCTCGGGCGTCGGGATGCTGGCGTTTGGATCGCCCATTTGCGCCCACGCGATCGCCCCGCCCTTGAGCACGAGTTCGGGTTTGACGCCGAAGAATGCCGGCTTCCAAAGGACGAGGTCGGCGAGCTTCCCCGTTTCGACCGAGCCGACGTGCCGTGCGATGCCGTGCGTAATCGCCGGGTTGATCGTGTACTTTGCGACGTAGCGCCGCACGCGCATATTGTCCTTGCGAGCATCGTCGCCGGAGAGCGGGCCGCGTTGCACCTTCATCTTGTGCGCCGTTTGCCACGTGCGCATCACGACCTCGCCGATCCGTCCCATCGCCTGCGAGTCGGACGAGATCATGCTGAACGCGCCGAGATCGTGGAGGATGTCCTCGGCGGCGATCGTCTCGCGCCGGATCCGCGATTCGGCGAACGCGACGTCTTCGGGGACGGCGGGATCGAGGTGATGGCAGACCATCAGCATGTCGAGATGCTCGTCGGCCGTGTTGACGGTGTACGGTCGCGTCGGGTTCGTCGACGACGGGAGGACGTTCGGCTCGCCGCAGACGCGGATGATGTCGGGAGCATGTCCGCCGCCGGCGCCCTCGGTATGGTAGGTGTGGATCGTCCGCCCGGCGATCGCGCGCAGCGTATCCTCGACGTAGCCGGATTCGTTGAGCGTGTCGGTGTGAATCGCGACCTGCACGTCGTAGGCGTCGGCGACGCGCAAGGCGGCGTCGATGCAGGCCGGCGTCGTGCCCCAATCCTCGTGGAGTTTGAGGCCGACCGCGCCCGCCTCGACTTGTTCGCGCAGGGGCGCTTCGAGGCTGCTGTTTCCCTTGCCCAAGAAGCCGAGGTTGACCGCAAACGCGTCGGCCGCTTCGAGCATCCGGTGCATGTTCCAGACGCCCGGCGTGCAGGTCGTCGCATCGGTCCCGGTTGCCGGTCCCGTTCCGCCGCCGATCAGCGTCGTCATCCCGGACGCGAGCGCGGTCTCGATCAATTGCGGGCAGATGAAATGGACGTGGCTGTCGATTCCGCCCGCCGTGACGATCGCTCCTTCGGCGGCGATGATCTCGGTTCCGGGCCCGATCACGAGGTCGACGCCGTGTTGGACGTACGGATTGCCGGCCTTTCCGATTCCCGCGATTCGGCCGTCGCGTATGCCGATGTCGGCTTTGACGATCCCCCACCAATCGATGATGAGGGCGTTCGTCACCACGAGGTCGAGCGCGCCTTCGGCTTGCGTGAACGGCGATTGCCCCATTCCGTCGCGGATCACTTTGCCGCCGCCGAACTTCACCTCGTCGCCGTAGACGGCGCAATCGCGCTCGACTTCGACGATCAACTCGGTGTCGGCGAGACGGATGCGGTCGCCGGTCGTCGGGCCGAAGTGATCGACGTAGGTGCGTCGCTCGACCCTGCTCACCGCTCGGCATCCAGCGGGCCGTCGATTTTGCCCTGGAATCCGATGACGCGACGTTCTCCGGCGAAGGGAACCAGGCGCACGCGCCGTTCGTCACCGGGCTCGAAGCGCACCGCGGTCCCGGCGACGATGTCGAGGTGCATCCCGCGCGCCGCCGCGCGGTCGAAGGTCAAGGCGTCGTTGGTCTCGGCGAAGTGATAGTGCGAGCCGACCTGAATCGGCCGGTCGCCGGCGTTGGCGACGACGAGTTCGATCGCCGGCCGCCCGGCGTTCAATTCGATCGGCTCGCTCGCAAGAAAGACTTCACCGGGAATCATCGTCGGCTTGCTCGTACGCCCATCATCATCGAGAAAGCGTTAATCGCCGTTCCTTCAGGTTCACCTGTCGTAAGGCCCGGTTGGAACGGGCGGCTGGATGCGCGGGTAGCACGCGGCCCTCGCGGTTCGAACGCCGTCGAAGCCCGGGCGACGATGCCGCTCGCCCTGGGCCGGGCGTTTCGTCCCGACGGCGACGACCGTTGCTATCTCACCTTGCTCCATCCGCCCGGCGGCGTCGTCGGCGGGGACGAACTCGACGTCCGTGTCGTCGTCGAGGCCGAGGCGAAGTGCGTCATGACGACCACGGCGGCGACGAAGATCTATCGCAGCGAGTCTGCGACGAGCACCTTGCGGACGACCATCGACGCCCATGAAAACGCGTCGGTCGAATGGATCCCACAGGAGACGATCGTCTTCGACGGCGCGCGCGCTCGCTCGCTCGTGCACGTCACGCTCCGTGCCGGCGCCGAATGGCTCGGCTGGGAGATCGTGCGCCTGGGCCGCACGGCGCGTGGCGAATCGTTTCGCTCCGGCGTGTGGCGCTCGCAGATCGTCGTCGAGCGCGACGGCCTTCCGCTCTGGATCGATCGCCAGCGTATCGAGGGTGGTTCGCGCCACTTGACGTCGCGACATGGCCTCGGGGGCGCGGTGGTGATCGCGCAATTCGCGTCGATCGGCGAATGTGTCGACGCGACGACGATCGAGGCGCTGCGCGAGCTGGCCGCTTCGATCGGAAGCGGCGCGACCGGCGTCTCGCGGCTCGAGCACGGTTTCATTTGCCGGTATCGCGGCACGTCGACGGCGGATGCAGCCGCCTGGTTCCACGCGGTGCGCGCGCGGCTGCAGACCGGCTCAAGTGGATCGGCTAGCTCTGTCGAACGCTTCTGGAACCTCGATCCGGTTCGGGAGAAAGAGAGCCCATGCATAAATTGATCGCATTTGCAGCAGCGCTTGCGTTGCTTGCCGCCACACCCGCCTACGCGGCGACGACCGCGCAGAAGGCCGCGATCGCGGCGCTGGTTTCAGCCGAGCGCGCGCACGGAAATAGTGACGTCGAGCAGCCGGCGTGTTTCATCGTGCAGGCGTATGCCCAATGCTCCTTCGGAACGGGCGGGGGAAACGCCGAGGGGAACGCGTGGCTGCACCTCAAGAACGGCAAGTGGACGTTCCTAGGATCGGGAGGCGGCGTTACCTACGCATCGATGATGGAGAAGCAGTACGGCATCCCGGCTTCGGTCGCGAAGCAATTTCAAGCGAAGCTCTGCCCGGCTCCCTGCCCCGGCTCGTGAGGCGCAACACACACCTGCGCGCAGTGATCTCGAACGGGCCTGAACCTCTCTTGGCCGCCGATAGCGCATATACGGACCCTTTTCCGTTTTGGGAGGCCCGTTCATGCGTATCGCGTTCTTTCTTTCCATCGCATTATTGACCAATGCCGTTCCCGCGCGCGCCGGCATCACGCCGCTACGTCACATGGAGTACGTCGTGACCGATGCCGCGGACGGGCAGTCGGCGAGTTCAAAATTGGCGCTCGACCTGATCGATACGAGTTTCGATAGCGGCGTCACCGTCGATCTGACCCAGAACGGCGAGTCCGTCGTCCTCGACGTCGACAAACACGGGACGATGACGTCGTCGGAGATCGTGACGATGACGCCCGAAGCGACCTTGCTCGTCTATTTCTTCGCGCTCGGCTCGCAGAATCTGGCCGGCCTCGATCTCGGCGAACGGTGGTCGGCCGACGGGACCGACTATCACATCGTCGATGCCCGCAGCGGAAAGTTCGAGATCGAGTTCACGCGCGCGGCCGATCCGCTGGGCGCGCGCACCGCGTATCGCGGCCGGTTATTCTACGACGCGCGGAAGGTCATCCCGATCGCTTTCGACGCGCAGGCCGACGTCACGCCGGACGACGCGCAAGGATCGGCGCGACACGCCCATCTGACCGCGAAGCTCGTGAGCGACTCGCAGCCGTAACCGGCCTCCACCGGCGTCGTAATACGAAGCAAGTGCGAATTAGAGCGATCCCGATTGGCGACTGCACGATCGTTAGGCACCGCCTAATATAGTCTCGTCGCACTAGACTCTTGAGCGAGCCGGCATCGCCGCGCGCTACGGCCTCATTTTAGTGAGATGGCGCACCGATAAGGTCTTGGGAAGCACGGAAGTGTTTTGTCTCTATGAGCACTTATCATTAGAGAAGAAAGGTCGTCGATGTTCGCGGCGTTCAGCAAACCCTTCGCTCGACTAGCGGCCGCCGCTGCGCTCACCGGTCTTTCGTTCTCACCGCTCGTCGTCGGCGCGTCCGGCTCGTCGACGGTCTCGGTCTCGGCGACCGTGAGCAACATCTGCGCTTTCGGCGGTTCGACGCCGACGACGGTCACCTTCGCCGGCGGATACGATCCGGTCGTCGCCAACGCCTCGAGCGCCGCGACCGCCACCTACTCCCCGCAATACATGTGCACGAAATCGGACAGCACCTACACGTGGTCGTTTTCGAGCCTCAACCACTCCCTCACGCAAGCCGTGCTCAAGAGCGGCGCCACCGCGCTGAATTACAACATCACCGATGCCGCCAGCAACACGTATAACGCCGACGGCAGCAACAGTCACAGCGTCGGATCGGCCGGTAACGGCAACAACGTCTTGACCTACTCGTCGTTCACGTTCACGATTCCGGCGGCCCAAAACGTCCCAGCCGGAACCTACACCGATACCTTAACCGTCACCCTCACGCCCTAAGGAGAAAATAACAGGATGTTACAAAAACGCCTCGCCCTCTTCGGCGCCGCATTTGCCGCAGCCGCCATTGCATTCTCACCAATCGTGGTGAACGCCACCACTTCGTCGGTTGCCGTGTCGTCCACGATCGCCAACGTCTGCGCCTTCGGCGGTTCGACGCCCACGACGGTCACCTTCGCCGGCGGATACGATCCGGTCGTCGCCAATGCCTCGACGGCCGCCACCGCCTCATATTCACCGGAATACATGTGCACGAAGTCCGACAGCGCCTACACGTGGTCGTTTACGAGCCTCAACCACTCCGTCACGCAAGCCGTGCTCAAGAGCGGCGGCAACTCGCTGAATTACAACATTACCGATGTAAGCGCCAACGCCTACCATGCTGATGGGAGCAACAGCTTCGCGGTCGGTTCGGCGGGTAACGGCGCGAACGTTCTGACCTACTCGTCGTTCACGTTCACCATTCCGGCGGCCCAGAATCTTCCGGCCGGCACCTACACCGATACCTTGACCGTCACGCTCACACCCTAAAACGGAGGTCACCTTGTACCTGGTTCAACGAGCGGTCGCGTGTGCAGCGACGCTCCTCTGCCTGCTCGTCCTCCAGGTGCCGCAGTCCGCTCGCGCGGCTAACTTCGAGTTCGGCCCTCCGACGATGTCGCTGACCGCCGGCGATCGTATCGGCACCGTAACGTTGACCAACGTCGCCGATGCTCCCGTTCGATTCGAAGTCGAAGGGTTTCGCTGGGAACAGCGGACCGACGGTCAGTTACAGCTCGATCCGACGAGCGATCTCGTGGTCTTCCCGCGTCTGCTGACCCTTGCCGCCCACGAGACGCGGCGGATTCGCGTTGCGGTCAACGTGGCGTCCGGCGAGCTCGAAAAAACGTATCGGGTTCAGGTTTCGGAGATCCCTCAGTTTATCGGACCTTCGCAGCAGCAGCCGGGCGCGTCGATCGAGCTGCGCTCGCAGTTGCGCCTTCCGATTTTCTTCGCGCCGGTGGCGACTCGGCTCGCCGGCAACATCGCGAATGCGAGCGTTCGTCATGGAACCTTGACGTTCTCGGTGACCAACTCCGGAACCACGCACTTCGTAACCAAGAACCTTTCGGTTTCCGGTCAAGGAGCGGCCAATCTGACGAAGTTCACCAAGAACCTCGACGGCTGGTACGTACTCGCCGGAGGCCACCGCGATTATAGCGTGGCGTTGCCGCATTGCGCGCAACTTCGCGCCATTACTATCGAAGCCGATGCAGGGACGCACGTTTCGCAGACAATCGACGTGCCGACCGATGCATGCCGCCCTTAAGGGACTGCTACAAGCGGCTCTCGTCGCCGCGCTCTTGGCGGCGCCGGAGTTGCAGGCGGCCGCCGCCACGACGAGCGAGTCCGGCGAGGAGCAGCGCGCGCCGCTGACGCTCGTTCTCAACGGCGTCGAAAAGGGCATCGTCATGGTCGTCCTTCGCACCGCCGACGCGCTCGTTGCCGAGCACGACCTCATCGACGCTGGAATACCGCTGCCCGGCGCGCGCTACGTCACCGTGAGCGGAACGCGCTACGTCTCGATCGCATCGCTGGCGCCGAAAGTCGTCTACAGCATCGACCTTGCGAATCTGGCGCTCAAGATACAGGCTGACCCGAAGTTGTTACCACGGACGACGACCCGCTTGAGCGCCGAAGACGTGCCTCGTGCGCTCGCGACCGCGGTTCCGAGCGGCTTTGTGAGCTACACGCTTTCAGACGACGCGCTCAACGCGAGCGCCGGCGCCGCCGGCTTCGTGCAAGCCGGCATCGGCGATGCCGGCGGGTTGCTCCTCGCGAGCGGCTCGTACGCGAACGGGGCGGGGCGGCGTGGCCTCATCGCGTTTCAGCGGGAATCGCAGGAGGATATGCGCCGCACGACCCTCGGCGACGAGGTCGCCGTAACGAGCATGCTTGGCGGGAGTGCCGTCGTCGCCGGTCTCGGGGTGACGCGACACTTCGAATTTCAGCCCACGTATGCGTACTTCCCGACTCCCGGCATCTCCGGAACGGCGCTCACACCGGTCACCGCCGACATCTATGTGAACGGAGGCTTCCTGCGCTCGGTGCAGCTTCCGCCGGGACAGTTCAACTTGACCAATCTTCCGCTGCCCACGGGCGCGAACCTCACGCAGGTCGTCCTTCACGATCCGAGCGGTGCGACCACCACGCTCAGCGGGATATTCTACCAGTCGCAGCAGTTGCTGGCGAAGGGCGTGACGGATTACAATTATCACGTGGGATTCGTGCGGCCGAATCCCTTCGGTGAGAATGACGCATACGGACCGCTCGCCGCACTCGGAAGCTATCGTTTAGGCTTGACCGACCGCGTCACCGTCGGCGCGCGCTTGGAAAAAACGCAGCAGTTGATCTCCGGCGGTCCACAGCTCGAGGTCGGTCTGCCGGTGGGACAGGTCTCGCTCGAGTCTGGGTGGAGCGGCGCAAGCGCCGCCAACGGCAGCGCGTTCGGGGCGGCTTACGACCTGCAGATCGGTCGCTTGAGCCTCAACGCATCGGCTTCGACGATGAGCGCGCGTTACGCCACTACCAGCCTCGCTCCGGACGCGCCACGGACGCGCTCTTCGATCGAAGAGAACCTCTCCGTTCCGCTCACGAAGGCGGCCTCGCTCGCTCTCTCGCATACGACCTCGACGTTCACCGATGCACCCGCTGCCGATCAACTGACGGCGTCGATCTCGACGCGCTTCCGCAAGAGCGTCAGCCTCAACTTCAACGCCGAACGCGACCGCGGCTCGTCGGTCTTCGGCCCTGCCGCCGGCGCGCCGGGCAAGAGCTGGACGATCGGCATGTCGGCGAGTTTCAATCTCAGTCCGTCCACGAGCCTCATCGCGCAAACGCAGAGCGGCACGAGTTCGAGTTCGTCCTCCCTCACCGTGTCGAAGTCTGCGCCGAACGGTCCCGGGTTCGGGTTCGTCGTTCGCGGAAATGATGCCGGCGACTTGGGGTCGAGTCAGCCTTCGGCCTCGGCCAATCTGAACTATCAAACACAGTATGCCGACCTGGCGGCGTTGTTGAACTCGGCGGCCGGGAACGCGTCGGCGACATTCACGCTGAGCGGGAGCCTCGTCGGTTTTGCGCAGGGCCTGTTCTTTTCTCGTCCGATCGCCGACTCGTACACGCTCGCTGAAGTGCCGGGCTTCCGCGGCCTCCCGATCTTTCTCGGCGACGGCTACCAGGGGCGTACCGACGGCCGGGGCGACCTCGTCGTTCCGGTCCTCCAGGGATACGCTGAAAACCACGTACGAATCGGTGAAATGCCGGGCGCGCTCGACGTGATGGAAGACCAGCCTTCGCTTGACGTGCGTCCCAAGGCGAACCAAGGGGTCGTGGCGCCGTTCGGCATTCGGGTCGTCCGCGCGTATGTCGGAAGCATCGTCGTCCACCGCCGCGGCACCGACGTCGTTCCGGCGTTCGCGCGCGTGGTGTTGACTGCCGGAGAGCGGCGCTTCACGACCGATCTGGGGAGCACGGGTCAATTTTATCTCGAGAGCGTGCCGCCGGGCTCGTACGCGGCGACGCTGATCGGCGGCGCGAGCCTGGGCTGCGAGTTCACAATGACGCTCCCGGCCGCGAACCGGGCCGTAACGGAACTGGGAGCGTTCACATGCGAGGCAACGCATTGAGAAGCCGGCGCATCGCCGTTTTGCTCGGGCTGGTGGCCGCAGGTCTCATCGTCACCGTCGCCCCCGCGCTCGCCGCCCGGACGTGCTCGATCAACAGCACGACGAGCGTCTCCTTTTCGGCGTACAACGTGTTCGCGGCGGCGAACGATACCAGCACGGGCGGGGCCGTGAAGATCGTCTGCACCGCGAGCGGGACGGCCGTGATATCGCTGACCACCGGCGGATCCGGCTCGTTTGCGACGCGGAAGATGTCCGGACCCGGTGGCGTGACCCTGAATTACAACCTCTACACGACCTCGGGGCTGGCGACCATCTGGGGCGACGGATCGTCGGTTGGAACGGCTACGGTCTCCGGGACCGTCGGCACGACCGCGGTTTCGTTCACGATCTACGGGATGATCCCGAAGAACCAGTACACGGCGGTCGCCGGAACGTATAACGACTCGATCACGGTCTCCGTCACGCCGTAGCAGCGTGCTAGGTAGGGCGAAAGCCTCATCCGGTTCGCGAGGAGCCCGAACATCTGCGGCCGGAGTCTTCGCGGACCGTGTCCAGCGTGTTGCGCGCCGCCGCGATCGTTTTACTGGCCGCTCTTCCGTCGGCTGCGTTCGCGGCGTCGGCGCTCGTCCGCGTCAGCGCGATCGTGGAACCGCATTGTGTGGTCGCCGCCGGCGCAGCGCTCCATCTCCGCTGCAACGTCGCAAACGATCCGGGCTACCGGTTCGAGATTCGGCCGAATGGATCCGGCGAGGTCATCCTCAGCATCGATCCGTGAACGGCTCGTCGGGCCGCTGAAGGCCTGCGGCGAAACGCACGTCGAAACGCTTGAATCTTCCGGCCGCGAGCGACGACGTGCTGTGGTATTCGGACTACGCGCGCGGGTACTTGGGACGGTTCGATCCGAAGACCGGGAAACAAACGGAATGGGCATCGCCCGGCGGACCGAAATCAAAACCGTACGCGATCGCCGTTCTCAAGGGCGCGATTTGGTACAGCGAATCGGGCGTGACGCCGAACACGCTCGTGCGCTTCGATCCGGCGACGGAGAAATTCCAAACGTGGCCGATCCCCTCCGGCGGGGACGTGGTGCGCAACATGATGCCGACCCGCGACGGCAACCTCGTCATGGCCTGCAGCGGCGCCAACCGGGTCGCGCTCGTCGAGGTGAAGTAGCCGCAGGGTCGATGCCGGGGCGAGTCTAACAATTGGGGGTTTTTTAAAGGAGGCCCTCATGCGGTATTTCACCGGATGCCTGATTGTCTGCGCCCTCACGATCGCGACCCTCAGCCTCCAGCCCAAACCCGGGCTGGCCGAGCAGCCGAATCTGATCGTCGACGGCGACTTCTCCGCGGCTCCGAATCCGGGGAGCATGGCAACGTACGCCAAAGGCTCGAGAGCGATCCCTGGATGGACGGTCACGAAGGCCACTGTCGATCTCATCGGCTCGTACTGGACCGCCCCCGGCGGCGCGCGCAGCGTCGATCTCGACGGCACGCCGGGCTTCGGCGCCATCGCACAAACGTTCAAGAGCGTGCCTCGCGCGACGTACGTCATCAGCTTCCTGCTATCCGCGAACGGCGAATGTCCGCCGACCATCAAGCGCCTCCGTGTGAGCGCGTCGGACGTGTGGGCGGATTTCCCCGTCAACTCCCGCACGTCGGGCGTTCGCCAAAACGTTTGGGTTGAGAAGACGGTGACGTTCATCGCGGCTCACTGGATGACGACCTTGCAGTTCGCGAGCCTGGACACGACGGGCGGTAAGTGCGGACCGGTCGTGGCCGCGATCAAGGTCGTAAGGAAGTAAGGCCTCGGCCTATTTTAAGGAACGTTCCACGAGTCGGTGGCGTGCGTCCCGGTGCTGATGTTAGTGATCGCTATCATCTGGTACGAGATAGTGAATACGGTGGCTCCGCTCGTCCCGGTGGCATTCTCGTTGAAGCCCACGATCGTGGCTTTCGTGAATTCATTCATGGTCGACGGCGGCTGGAACACGTAAAGCTTTTGGAGTGTGTGATTTGTAGTGTACCATCCCACGAGCATGTCGGAGGCCGCGGAGCCGGCCGCAAGCGTGATGGTGGCCTGAATCGCCGGCTTCTTGCCGCCACCGCCGCCGGTCGCGCCTGTACTCTGGGCGCCGGAGAGTGAGAAATCAACGAGCGCCGTGGGTTTAAAGGCGGGGCTTTGCTTTGGAATGCAGACGGTCAGCTTGCTTGGCAGAGGCAGCGTGCAGGCCGGCTGAGCTGCTGCGGGGGTCGGCGTGGCGATCGGGAGTCTGATCTCAGGACCGAGCAGCCGGGGGAGGGGCGTCGGCGCAGCACCCGAGAGGAACGGCACGGCGAATAACGCTGCAGCGAAAAGTGCGGCGAATGCTAGACGCATGTTGGGGCTCCTTCAGAACCGGCATAGCGGCCCGTGTCACCGTAACGTTCGGCGGCCGGCGAAGGTTCCCGGCTTTACGTCGAGGCGGTGAGGTGTCGGGCCACGCGCAACGCATTCGCTGCAATCGTCAAAGACGGATTCGTCCCCGCACTCGAGGGGAAAAACGACCCATCCACGACGTAGAGATTGGCGATTCCATGAGCGCGATTCCATGGGTCCAGCACGCTCGAGTCCGGATCCGTGCCGAAACGGCACGTGCCGCAGACGTGTCCGAGTCGCGGCCGGCGGTCGCCGGTGCCTGTGCGGAAGACTCGTATTGGATGGAAAGGGCCCAGAACCGAAGCCAACGCTTTGCGGAACACACGCCGGCGCCTGAGTTCGCTCTCTCCAACGCGATAGCGCAAACAGAGACGGTTATTTTCTTGCGGCTCGGTCGATCGCGGCCACACTCGGTTCTCCGGGTAGGGCAAGTCCTCGAGGATGGCCGAGAACATCGGCTGCTTCGAAAAACGTTCCCAGGCGAAGGACGCAAGCGGCCCCAAGAGTCGCCACAGGTTGAAATTCGCCTCGCGAAGGAGCGCCGGCGGTGCAGGGGGGCCGGGCGCTTGGACCGTTCCGAGCTTGTCGTCTCCCACCGTGTAAAGGTCGTTGAAGGCAATCTCTTTGTTCCACGTATTTTCGGACAGCTTCGGCGCTTTGGTGAGCACCCAGAGATCGAGGCTGTGCTGCATCAGGTTTCGTCCCACCATGTCGGAGTCGTTCGCAAGGCCCGTGGGCCAAGAATCGGACCTGGAGTTTAGCAGCAGCGCCGGCGTAAGCAGGGCGCCCGCCGCCAGAACGACGACCTTTGCACGCAACTCGATTCGGCGTCCACGCCAGGAGCAGACGACGCGGCGCACCTCCTTGCGGTTCGCCTCGAGAAAAGTCGCGGTGCACTCGGTGAGCAGGTGCGCGCCGTGTTGCTCGAGCGCCGGGGTCAGGCAGATGCGTGCGGCGTCGTTCTTGCAACTGAAGGGGCAAAGATATCCTTCGCAGGTATGGCAGTCGGGAACTTGCTCCGAGGCGGTATGCGCTCGATATGGATGAACGCCTCGAGCCGTCAGCGCGTCGAAAAGATGAGCGGACTGTGGAGAGAGCGGCGGCGGAACGAAGAGTCCCGCTCCGTTTTCGCCGACGCGAAGTGCGTCTGGAGTTCCTCGAACGCGATACAGGCGCTCGGCTTGCTCGTACCAGGGCCGCAGATCCTCATAGGAGATCGGCCACTTGTCGGGCAGCGAAGAACCTCGGCGATCTTGAAATGCGCTGCCCGGAACGAAGTCGATCGGGAAAAAGCGCTCCAGATTCATTCCGTACAGAGCTGAAGAGCCGCCGGTTCCGCTCCCGACGTAGGGCACGTAGGGCGATCGCCGGCCGCCGCCCATGTCATCGATCGTGTCCGTCGACCGGCCGCCGCAGGCCAAATCGTGGTTCTTCTCCGTTGAAGAGCGTGAGCCGAATCCGCGTATATCCTCTACGAATCGCCCGGAGATGCGCTGACCGCCTTCGGGCCGCAGATCGAGTCCTCTCTCGATAAACAAGACGCGGCGTCCGGCTTCGGCCAAAGCGTGGCCGAGAGTAGCTCCGCCCATGCCGGTGCCTATGACCAGGACATCCCAGTACATCGTCTCCGGATCCATCCGCGTGGCCACGCTCTCGAGACTCAGGCGTCTAGCGCCGAAGCGTATCCGCGCGTGACGATCTCGGTAGAGTGCGAAAGCCTGTACCTTCGACTCGCCTGAAGGACGGCCACGGCATACGCAGGATCGTTCAAGAAGCGCTCGATCGCCGAGGTCAGACTTGCGGCGCTCGGCTCAATGGCAACCTCTGAGAACTCCGGGACTTCCATGACGCGCGAAACGAGTATCGGAACGCCGAGCGAAGCGCCCGTCGTAAGCGTCCCGCTTGCGCCGTGAAACGCCACGTATGGTAAGACGAGCAGGCGGCAACCCTTTAAGACGGGTTCCATATCCATTTCAGGGATGTAGTCCAACCACCGAACCCCGGCCCTTGTGGCTTGCGCTCGAAGCCGCTCGTAATAGCGAAGATAGTCCGGCTCGACCGCCTGGCGCACGTTGCGACCGGCGACCGCCGCGAACGGTATTCGATCCGACAAGGCTTGAGCGGCAGCGATGACGTGCTCGACTCCCTTGTACTTCGAAAGGAATCCGAACGACAAGACGTAGTTTTCCGGCAGCGAATATTTGGTTCGGACTCGTTCGATTTCCGAACCTTCGACGCGAGTGCGGACGGCGACCAGCGGCACCGAACTCACCCGAACTCGTTCCGATCGAGCAAAGACGCTTCCGCCGGTTTCGTAAGGTAGGATCAGCGCCGAGCTGAGCAGCTTGACGGAGAAATTGAAGAACCGGTAGCCGAGAAGAAGGACTGGAATGAGTTCTCTTCGCGTGTAGGCTCCTTCAGCGAGGATTCTACGCACCTCGGCATTCGGAAGAGCATGGTGCAACGTCGTTACGATACGAATGCCGCTAAGGCGGCACATGACCAGAAAAATAAGAAACAATGCGTTGACTCGGAGTTTCCCGTACATGAACATTTCATGCTGGATGCCGACTCTCCGAGCGCGCTTCTTGATGAGGAACCGGTAGATCGAACTGAAGCAACCGTAGCCGGGCTGCCAGACCTCGGCCTGCTCGTATTTAGCGCTAGGATTGCGCCACGCACCCCGTTGCGCCACTACGAGGACGCGACGGCCGGATTCGCTGAGTGAATTGGCCAACGAATGGACCGATACACCGCTACTCGATCTATCGAGAAACGGAAGCGGCCCGACGACATACAGGTTAGGCACGTGGGCCCTATTCCTGCCGGCGCCCTCAGTCCCCGTTTGAGCGCGCCGGGAGCGCCGATGGGAGCGGCGAACCCGCGCCAGGTGTTCGGTCGGCGCGTAGCCTCCAGGAGTAACCTCCTCGTTCTCGCCGTTCTGGCCGTCGTGACGTTGACGTACGCAAATCACTTTCAAAATAGCTTCCACTTCGACGATTTTCACACGATAACGGACAACCCGTCGGTTCGCGACCTGCGCAACGTCCCGAGATTCTTCACCGATGCGCAAACGTTCAGCATTCGCCCGGAGACCCAGACGTATCGGCCGCTCGTCTCCACCTCGCTCGCGCTGGATTATCGCCTGGGCAACGGATACAACGTCTTCTGGTTTCACCTTTCGACGTTTTTCTGGTTCCTGATCCTGCTCGTCGCGCTGTACGCGCTCTTCAGTGCGATCTTGTCGGCCGTTCGCGACGACCCTCGCAATCGCTCTATCGCGCTCTTTGCGACGGCCTGGTATGGTTTGCATCCGGCAATGGCGGAGACCGTCAACTACATCATTCAGCGCGGCGACCTCTACAGCACGCTCGGGGTCATCGGCGGACTCACGCTCTATGCGTGCGTGCCGCGCCTTCGCAAGTATGGAATCTACTTGATTCCGGTCGCCTTGGGCGCGCTCTCGAAGCCGCCGGCGCTGATCTTCCCGGTGCTGCTCTTTTTTTACATCTGGTATTTCGAGGGAGAGGCGAAGCTCGATCGCATTCTCGCTGCGTTTCGGAAGTGCGTCCCCGCTTTTCTGCTGTGCGCGCTGCTGGGCTGGCTGCAAATAGCTATGACGCCTCAGAGCTACGCGCCCGGAGGGCCTCCGGCTTGGTCGTACATCATCGTCCAGCCGTTCGTCTGGTTACGCTATTTTGTCGCGTTCTTCGCGCCCGTTCGCTTGAGCGTCGACCCCGAGCTTCATGACCTTAGCACGCTCAAGGTGCAGACGGCGCTCGGGTTCCTGTTCGTCGCCGTGCTGATCGCGCTGGCCTACATGACTGCGCGGCGCGCAGCCCTGCGTCCGATCTCATTCGGCTTGGTTTGGTTCATGGTCGCATCGCTGCCGACGTCACTCTATCCGCTCTCGGAGATCGAGAACGATCACCGGATGTTCTTCCCTTTCGTCGGCTTGGTCCTCGCCGTAACATACGCGGCGGCGCTGGCTATCGAGACGTATTTGCGGCGCACCGGCGGCCGCTTCGCTGCGCGGATTATCCTTGCGCTCGCTCTCGTCGTCTTGTGTGTTTATGCCTACGGGACGTACCGGCGGAACGAGGTGTGGCGCACGGAGGAATCGCTCTGGTACGACGACATCCAGAAGAACCCATACTTCTGGCGCGGTCTCGTGAACTACGGCAACACCCAAATGGAGAAGGGTGATTATCGGACCGCTCTTACGTATTTCGACCGCGCCGCCGTGTACAACCCGAACACCTGGTACGTCGAGCTCAATCGCGCGATCGCGCTCGGTGCGATGCAGCGGCCGGTCGAAACGGAACGGCGTTTTCGCGAGGCGATCGCCCTGGGGCCGGAGGACTCAAGGTCGTATTTCCACTATGCACGTTGGTTGGATTACGCCGACCGCCCCGCCGAGGCGCTGGCCGCGGCCGAGACGGCGGGACGCTTGAACCCGCCACTGCTCGGCGCGCGCGATCTGCTGCTGCGGCTCGATATAGAAAAGGGCGATCTATCCGACGCGCGCCGGGTCTCCGAGGAAACCCTGCGTCTCAATCCGGGCGATTCCGAGGCGACGAGCTTTCTCGCGCGCCCACCCGTGCAAGACGTCGACTACTGGCTCGCCTTGTCGCAGCAACAGTATCGGCAAGCTCGCTATCACGCGAGCATTGCTTCCGCCCGGAAAGCCCTCGCCCAGAATCCGAACTCGGCCGCAGCCTACAGTAACATCGGCACGGCCTACGGCACGCTCGGCATGTACGACCTCGCGATCGACAATCTCAACTATGCGCGCCGCCTGCGCCCGAGCCTCACCATCGATGACAATTTACGCCGCTTTACGGAGATGCGTCGAGCAGCGCCGAAGGACGAGCACGGCGTGCGATGACCGCGCAACCTTCGAGAGGCTTGCAGCTCCTAGCGCCCTCGGCTTCCAGAAGCAACCTCCTCGTCCTCGTGGTTCTAGCCGCTGTGACGTTGACGTACGCAAATCATTTTCAAAATAGCTTCCACTTCGACGATTTTTTCACGATAACGGACAACTCGTCGGTTCGCGACCTGCGTAACGTCCCGAGATTCTTCGCCGATGCGCAAACGTTCAGCGTTAACGCCAGGACCCAGACGTATCGGCCGCTCGTGTCCACGTCGCTCGCGCTGGATTATCGCCTGGGCAACGGATACAACGTCTTCTGGTTTCACTTCTCGACGTTCTCCGCGTTCCTCGTCCTGCTCGTTTCGCTGTATGCGCTCTTCGGTGCGATCTTGTCGGCCGTTCGCGACGACCCTCGCAATAGCTCTGTCGCGCTCTTTGCGACGGCCTGGTACGGCTTGCATCCGGCAATGGCCGAGACCGTCAACTACATCGTTCAGCGCGGCGACGTGTACAGCACGCTCGGGGTCGTCGGCGGACTCACGCTCTATGCCTGGGTGCCGCGCCTTCGCAAGTATGGAATCTACTTGGTTCCGGTCGCCTTGGGCGTGCTTTCAAAGCCGCCGGCGTTGATCTTCCCGGTGCTGCTCTTTTTCTACATCTGGTATTTCGAGGGAGAGGCGAAGCTCGACCGCGTTTACGCCGCGCTCCAAAAGAGCGTTCCCGCGTTTCTGCTGTGCGCGCTGATGGGGTGGCTGCAAATAGCCATGACGCCTCAGAGCTACGCGCCCGGAGGACCTCCGGCTTGGTCGTACATCATCGTCCAGCCGTTCGTCTGGCTACGCTATTTTGTCGCGTTCTTCGTGCCCGTTCGCTTGAGTGCCGTGCACGCCTATGACCTTAGCACGCTCAAGGTGCAGACGGCGCTCGGGTTCCTGTTCGTCGCCGTGCTGATCGCGCTGGCTTGCATGACCGCGCGGCGCGCAGCCCTGCGTCCGATCTCATTCGGCTTGGTTTGGTTCGTGCTCGCATCGCTGCCGACGTCACTCTATCCGCTCTCGGAGATCGAGAACGATCACCGGATGTTCTTCCCTTTCGTCGGCCTGGTCTTCGCCGTAACCTACGCGGCGGCGCTGGCTATCGAGACGTATCTCCGGCGCACCGGCAACCGCTTCGCGCCGCGAATCGTCCTTGCGGCTTCTCTCATCGTCTTGTGTGTCTACGCCTACGGCACGTACCGGCGGAATCAGGTGTGGCGCACGGAGGAATCGCTCTGGTACGACGACATCCAGAAGAACCCATACGACTGGCGCGGACTCGTGAACTACGGCGACACCCAAATGGAGAAGGGCGATTATCGGGTCGCCCTCACATATTTCGACCGCGCCGGCACGTACCAGCCCAAGGACTGGCGCCCCGAGGTCGATCGCGCGCTCGCGCTCGGTCTGATGCAGCGCCCGGCCGAGGCGGAACGGCATTTCCGACGGGCGATCGCCCTAGCGCCCGATGAGGCATCGACGTATTTCTACTACGCACATTGGCTGGATCAGGTCGATCGTTCCCCCGAGGCGCTCGCGGCGGTCGAGAAGGCGGAACGCTTGAACCCGTCACTGTTCGAGGCGCGCGATTTGCTGATGCGGCTCGATATTGAAAAGGGCGATCTATCGGACGCGCGCCGGGTCGCCGAGGGGACTCTTCAGGTAGATCCGGGCGATTCCGAGGCGACGCGCTTTCTCGCGCGCCCACCCGTGCAAGACGTCGACTACTGGCTCGCCTTGTCGCTGCAACAGTATCGGCAAGCCCGCTATCACGCGAGCATTGCTTCCGCCCGGAAAGCCCGCGCGCTCGGCACGAAGATGCGGCGCTATTCCGCTTCGGCACCTCGAAAGACGAACGTGCGCTGAACCGAGAAACTCACGAGCGAGAGCACGGTCTCCGTCAGCACTTTGGCGGCCAAGACGTTCCATCCGAACCGAATCGTCAGCGCGCTGATGCACGCGTACGAGATCACGCCCAGCGCCGCCACCAGAAGGTAGTATTTCCAGAGGGCCGGCGCGATGCCCGCGCGGCTGTGAAAGACGAGTTGCTTGTTCAGCGCGAAGTTGACGAGCGAACTCGCCCTGCCCACGATCATGCTCGCCAGGATATTTCCCGTTGCCCAGAACGCCAGCGTGAAGATGACGGTGTCGATCGCGGCTGCGACGAGCGACGAGAAGTAGAAGCGCAACAAGACGAAATAGATTCGCATCGAGTCGCGTATGGGATCGAAATGCGAGGATCTGTTGCCGGCTTCGTACACGGTCCCAATCGGGACCTCGAGCGGCCGCTTCGAGCGGCACACGTGGGCCAGGACGGTCATCTCGTACTCGTATCGCTCGCCCTCCAAGCTCAATAGCTGCGGAAGGAGCGACGCCGGAAAGACTCTCAATCCGGTCTGTGTATCGGAGAGCCGCACGCCGGTGAGGAATCCGAAGATGCGTCTGGTCACGCCGTTTCCAAAGCGGCTGCGCAACGGCACGTGGCCCGTGAACCGGCGAGAGCCGAGCACGACGCGGTCGGGGGCGGTCTGAAAGGCCCCGACCGTCAGGAGAATGTCTTCGGGTCTATGCTGTCCGTCGGCGTCCGCCGTCACGAGGCCGCCGAGATCCGAAAAAGTCTCGAGGACGAAGTTGATGCCCGTCTTCAGGGCGCGCCCTTTGCCTAAATTGACCGCGTGCCGAAGCACGTGAACCCGTGGGCCTCTTCGTATGGCTTCGAAGATGGCGCGAAAATCGGGTCCGCTCCCGTCATCTACGACGACGATTGCAGCGAAGCCGGCCTCGCACAATGTGGACACGAGGGCGATCAGCTCGCCGTCGGGGCGCCATGCCGGAATGAGCACGGCAATGCGGGATGCGTTCACCTGTGCCGGACGATCGCGCTCACGTTACGCCTACGGTGTTCACGAACTCGGCGAAAGTCCTTTCAGACGAGAGAAGGTGGGGCGTTGTTCCAAGGTGGATTCGAATATGCCGTGAGCGAGCGTTGGCTGGTCACCGGAGGCCTCGGTTTCATCGGGTCGCACTTCATCCGTTTCGTTCTCGAGGAACGGCCCGATGTGTCGGTCGTCAATTTCGACGCGATGACCTATGCCGGGAACCCGGTCAACGTCGCCGATCTGGCGGGCGGCCGGCGCTACGCCTTCATCAAAGGGAACGTCGGCGACGAAGCGCTCGTCGATTCCGTCGTTTCGGCGGGCGTCGACGTCGTCGTCAATTTCGCGGCCGAAAGCCACGTCGATAGATCGATTTTGGATCCTTCTGATTTCGTGCGGACGAACGTCCTCGGAACCCACGTGTTGTTGGAGGCGGCTCGCAAGCACGGCATCCGCCGCTTTCTGCAGGTTTCGAGCGATGAGGTGTACGGCGCTCGCCCGATTCGCGAGTCGAAGGAGGGCGACGCGCTCGCTCCTCAGTCGCCTTACGCCGCCAGCAAAGCGGCAGGCGAGCTGCATGCTCTCGCACATTGGACGACCTACGCAACGCCGGTGCTGATCACGCGCGCCTCGAACACCTACGGTCCATTTCAATACCCAGAGAAGATCGTTCCGTTGTTCGTCACCAATCTGATCGACGATATCCCGGTGCCGCTGTACGGCGACGGTCTTCAGGTCCGGGAGTGGCTCCACGTCGACGATCACGTGCGCGGAATACTCCGCGTCCTCGACCGCGGCCGGCCGGGCGAGGCATATAATCTCGGAAGCGGCAACCTTCAGACGAATCTGAGTCTAACCGAGAAGCTTCTCGAATTGTGCGACCGTCGTTTCGACACGCACGTCCGATTCGTCGCGGATCGGCCCGGACACGATCGCCGTTACTCGTCGGACTCTTCCAAGGCGCGCGCGCTCGGCTGGTCCCCGCAGCGCGACTTCGTCGAAGGCCTGGCCGCGACGGTGCGCTGGTACCGCGAGAACGAAACGTGGTGGCGGCCGATGAAGGCGGCTAGGGTGAGCCGATGAAGGGCGTCATCTTGGCCGGCGGCTTGGGAATGCGCTTGCGTCCCTTGACCAAGGTGACGAACAAGCATCTCTTGCCGGTCTACGACCGGCCGATGATATACTTCCCGTTGCAGACGTTGTGCCGGGCCGGCATCGTCGACGTGATGATCGTGACCGGAGGCAGTTCGGCCGGCGACTTCCTGCGACTGCTCGGCGACGGCAGCGAGTTTGGGCTCAACCCTATAAACTACGCCTATCAAGAACGGGAAGCCGGTATCGCCGACGCGCTGCGCCTCTCCGAGCACTTCGTCGGCGACGATCGTGTTTGCGTGATTCTGGGCGACAACATCTTGCAGGACGACATCACGCCGTACAGGCAAAGGTTCGAGGAACAGCCGAGCGGCGCTCGGATTCTGCTCAAAGAAGTAAGCGATCCGGGGCGCTTCGGCGTCCCGGTAATCGAAGGCGAGCGCGTCGTCAAGATCGAGGAGAAACCGGAGGTTCCGCAAAGTCGCTACGCCGTCACGGGAATCTATTTCTACGATCGGCAAGTCTTCGACTACATCCGCAGGTGTAAGCAGTCGGCTCGCAACGAGCTCGAGATTACCGACGTGAACAACGCCTACATCGCCGCCGGCGATCTTCGTTTCGACGTTCTCGAGGGCTGGTGGACCGATGCCGGCCGATTCGAAAGCCTTCATTTGGCCTCGAGGCTCGTCGCCGCCGAGCGCGCGGCGGAAGGTCCGCCGGCCGCCCCACCTTAGCCGGTTGCCGGTCGTTCAGCCAGGAGTTCTTTGTAGAGGCCTTCGGTCAGCGCCGCATGCTGCGACCACCCGTGCGTTGCTTTCAGCGCCGCCGATTCTTGCCGGACCTGTTTGCGCAACTCGGGTTGCTCGGCGAACCGCTCGAGAATCTCGACGATGCCGTCGTGCGTGAGGTCGAACGAGTTTGACATCCCGTAGCCTGCGGCGAGCGGCCGCGATACCAAGACGGGCAAATCATACGCGAGTGCTGAGGTCAGCGTGGCGCTCCCCAAGGAAATGTCATACGGCATCACGAGAGCGTCTGCGGCGCGGAAGTAATACGGGCTCTCGTCCGTGGGAACGAATCCACATACTCTGAAGCGGTCGGCACCCATCACCGAAAGGGACGCGTCGCGTCTCTGATAGCGCGGCGAACTGGTGCCGGCTAGGATGAAGAAGCGATTCTTCCCTCGTTCGAGCCAGGTTCTGATCGCCGGAATCAACAGGTCGAGTCGCTTATACGGGGCCCAAAAACCAAGGAACAAGATGACGATCGCTTCCGGCGGCAGATCGAGCCGGCGCCGGCTTTCCTCGCGCGATGGAGGCGCGGCGACTTCGTCGACTCCGGAATGAATCACGGCGACGCGTTCGGGTGCGGCGGAGTATTCTTCGACGAGGAGCGCGCGCTGGGCGGCCGCGGGCACGATCAGCCGATCGCTAACCTTCGCGAGGCCCGTGCCGAGCGCTCGCAGGACGGCGCGCACGGCCGAAAGCGGCGCGCGCAGGCCGGTGCGCTTCGCAAGACCGGCATCGATAGCGCGTGCCGAGGGGAGGCCGTGAATCGTCGTCACGATGCGCAGCTTGCGGCGATACGACGCCAGGACCGGGAGGAGCAGAAATCCGGACGAGAGGCCGCCGTACGCGCGCAGTTCGAACTGGACGTGAAGGATCGGCTCGCTGCGCTTGGCCAGCGTGCGAGCGATATCGTACGGCGCGGATATCGAACCGCGGCGGTAACTCGGAACGATGGGTACGCCATCGTCTTCCCAGCACCGGTCGTCGCGATCCGAGCGCGGAGCCAAGATCGAGATCCGAACGCCTCGCCCGGCCAACGCCCGAGTCAGAAACCGCGTGTAGACGTTGAGCGCCGTGTCATCGGCCGTTAGGATTGGTCCACCGCGCCGGCGATACGGCGAGAGCATCGCGACCGAACGCATGCGTTTCCTCAAAGAAGTGGGGGAGAGCTTGACGCTCTCCCCCACCGCTGTTTGTCCCTTCGGAGGGACGAGGTTGGTTTAGGTTATGGGAACGTGATCTTCCCTGGGTTCGCTGTGGACTGGGTCGGGTTGGTGATCGTGATCGCCGGCGTCGTCGTGAAGCTGTCGGTGATCGTCGCTGTACAACCTGAGGTGAACAGCGTGTTCCCGCCCCTCAGGACGAAGATCTGGCCGCCAAACGTGTAGTTACCCGATGAATCGGTGTAACCGGGGAATGGCGATTGCGCGTTCGCACCGTTGTTCGGAGTGTACAACGTGAGGTCTGACGGGCAGCCCGCCGACAAGATCATCTTGTAGTACGAGTAGCCGGTCGGCGGGTAGTACTGCGCCGCGTCAATGACCGCGAGCGTATTCGGCCCGTTGAGGATGACCGTTGCATGGTCGTTGAAGCCTGTGTCGTCGGCGTTGCCTGGGGTGCCAACCGCTGCTGGATTGTTGCAGAGGAAGGGCCCGAAGTTATTGGGATTCGCGCACCGGCTATCGGCCACGACGGCCGCATAGAGTGGTGAGACGATGAAGCCCTCTGTCCTCCAAGTGGCATGCTGCCACTCGAGACTGACACCGAAGCCGCCCGGCGGATCGTTGCCGGGTGCCGAGACCGAGCAGCCGTTGCAAATGGCGGGGAGCGGCCCCAGACCATCGTC